>Ga0097621_100000106_pt1 | contig 47435 bp, 49 predicted proteins | sample KBSMisM72_FD_73165 | JGI IMG/M metagenome (GOLD analysis project Ga0097621, IMG submission 73165) | Miscanthus rhizosphere microbial communities from Kellogg Biological Station, Michigan, USA - KBS Miscanthus M7-2 (version 2) (version 2) | ecosystem: Host-associated > Plants > Roots >... | reverse complement strand
CGACAAGGACCTGTGCATCGGCTGCGGCTACTGCTTCTACGCCTGCCCGTTCGGCGCGCCGCAGTTCCCGCAGGCGGGCGCCTTCGGCCTGCGCGGCAAGATGGACAAGTGCACGTTCTGTGCCGGCGGCCCCGAGCCCGACAGGAGCGAGGCCGAGTTCCAGAAGTACGGGCGTAACCGCCTCTCCGAGGGCAAGCTCCCGGCCTGCGCCGAGATGTGCTCGACCAAGGCGCTGCTCGGCGGCGACGGCGACGTGATCGCCGACATCTACCGCGCGCGCGTGCTGCGCCGGGGCAAGGGTTCCGAGGTCTGGGGCTGGGGTACCGCGTACGGCCCGGGCGCTCCGGGCGCCAAGCCGCCCGCGCAAGTGCCCGCGCAACCGGCGACGAAGTCATGACGCGATTTTTGATCGCTATCGTTCTGTCTGGGCTCGCGCTCGGCCTTGCCGCCTGCGGCGAGAAGTCGCAGGTGGTGGTCTACAAGCAGGGCAAGTACCAGGGCAAGCCCGACGGGCGGCCCTGGGAAAACGACCCGCCGATAGCAGAGCTGCGCGGCGGCAAATGGAACAAGGGGGATCGTACGAGCTGGGAAGAGCAGATCAAGAATCGGCAGCTCACCCAGAACGAGTACCAACGGATCGGTCAGTAGGGGTCCGTTCAAAAAAGCATAGGAGGTTGGATGTCGATTCTTTCCAGGCTTTGCCTGGCCGTGGTGCTTTCATTCTTCGCGAGCTTGGCGCTGGCCCAGCAGCAGGGGTCTGGCCCGCTGCCGGAGGACCCCGTCAAGGCGCAGCAGGAGCGGCGGCTCACTCAGCCGGGCAACAACTCCGATGTCTGGAAGCAGGTTCGGTCCGGCAAGAGCGAGTACACGACGACCACGGTGAGGGGCCGGGAAACCGACATCCTCATCCAATCCATGGGCGATACGTGGCGGCGCCTGCGCAACGGCCCGGTAACGTTCTACGGCGGCCTGCTGGTCGTGCTGGTGCTGGCCGCGATCCTCGGGTTCTACTCCATTTTCGGCGCCGTCAAGCTGCACGACAAGCCGACCGGGCGCCTGATCCAGCGCTTCAGCCGGGCCGACCAGGTGGTGCATTGGTCGGTCGCCATCAGCTTCTGCATCCTCGGCCTGTCGGGCCTGATCATGCTCTTCGGCAAGCACGTGCTGCTGCCGGTCATCGGCTACACGCTCTTCGGCTGGCTCACCGCGCTGTCCAAGAATCTGCACAACTTCGTCGCGCCGATCTTCATCGTCTCGGTCGCCGCCATGATCGTGCTGTATGTCCGCTACAACCTGCCCAAGGCGTATGACCTCAAGTTCCTGCTGAACGCCGTCGCGGTGATGGCGAAGGGCAAGCACATTGCCTCGGGCAAGTTCAACGGCGGCGAGAAGGTCTGGTTCTGGGGCGGCGTGGTCGTGCTGAGCATCGTCGTCACCTGGAGCGGCCTGATCCTGCTGTTCCCGAACTTCGACCAGACGCGGGCCATGATGCAGGAAGCCTGGATCTGGCACGCGTGCGCGGCGCTCCTCTACATCTCGATCTCGTTCGGCCACATGTACCTCGGCACGATCGGCCTGGAAGGCTCCTACCAGGCCATGCGCACCGGGTACGTGGATGAGACCTGGGCGAGGGAGCACCATCAGTACTGGTACGAGGAAATGAAGGCATCGGCGCGCCAGCCCGCCGGCGGCGGGGCGGTTCCCGCCGGAGCCCCCCACGCTCCCAAAGAGGAGTAAATAGAGCTATGAAGGAGAAAACGTGAAAGCCATCCTGAGTACGCTCGCTGCCGGACTGCTGATCGGCGCGATGGTCGCGTCACACGCGAAGTTGCCGCCGCCGCCGCCCAAGAGCGACGCCGAGAAGGCGGCCGAGGCCGACAAGGCGGCCGCGAGCAAGGCGAAGGACGCCGCGGATCTCACCAAGGCGCAGGACAGGGCGGTCGCCAACTACAAGAAGAACGCTGCCTCGATGGACCGCAAGAAGTAGCGATTTCAGGAGGAGAGGAGACGAGGAAGGGCACCTGAGGGTGCCCTTCTTTTTTGCCCGGAGAGTAGGATGGCCATCCGGGGAGGGAGGGGACGCATGGCGGGGCGCACGAGCTTCGAATTCCAGCTGGGGACGGCACCCAGGCGGCCGCGGCCCGACGATGAAAGCGCGATGCGCATCCTGGTGCTGGGTGATTTCAGCGCCCGTGCGCAGCGCGGCATCGAAGGGTCCCGCGATCTCGCAAGGCGCGAGCCCGCCGCGATCGACGTCGACGATTTCGATCGCATGATGGCTCGAATCGCACCCCGCCTGCTGCTGGGGCGCGAAAAGACGCTCGCGCTCGAGTTTTCCGAGCTCGACGATTTCCATCCGGACGGGCTCTACCGCCTTCCGCTGTTCCAGGGATTCCGCGAGGCGCGCAAGCGCATGCAGGACCCTGCGAGCTTCGCCGCCGCGGCAGCGCAGGACGCGGACGCCTTTGCGCGCCTGGTCGGAGGCGCGCCGCCGCCGGCCACGCCGCAGCGACGGCACGACGGTAGCGTGGAGGCGCAGGTACGGGCGCTGATCCGCGAGGCCGTGGCGCCGCACATCGTGCCCGACGCCCCGCCCCAGCAGGCCCTGTACGTCGCTGCGGTCGACGCCGCGATCGGCGAGCAGATGCGCGCCATCCTGCAGGAGCCGCAGTTCAAGGCGCTCGAGGCCCTGTGGCGCGGCCTCTATTGGCTCGCCTCCAACCTCGAGACCGACGAGCAATTGAAGCTTTGCATCCTCGACGTGAGCCGGGCGGAGCTGAGCGCCGATCGCCTGAGGGCGGAAGGCAAGGTCGAGTCCTCGGATCTGTATCGACTGCTCGTCAACGAGGTCGAGGACACGACCGATGACGGGCGCTGGTCGCTGATCGTCGGCCAGTACTCGTTTGGCCCTGCGGACGAGGACCTGGAACTGCTCGCCCATCTCGGCGCGGTGGCCTCCCATGCCGGGGCGCCCTTTCTCGCAGCGGCCGAATCGGGGCTGGTCGGCTGCAGCTCGATCGCCGCCACCCCGGATCCGCGCGACTGGACGCCGCCGGCCGCGGACGCGGCCGGGCGCTGGAGCGCTCTGCGCAAGAGCGCGGTGGCGCCTTGGATCGGCCTTACGCTGCCACGCATGCTGCTGCGCCTGCCGTACGCCAAGTCGAGCGATCCGATCGAATCGTTCCCGTTCGATGAGCTCGCGCCGCGACGCGAGCACGAATCCTATCTCTGGGGCAACGGCGCGCTCGCGTGCGCCCTGCTGATCGGCCGGGCGTTCGCGTCGAGCGGCTGGGAGATGGATCCGGGCGACGAGCTGGAAGTCGAGGATCTGCCGGCGCATACCTATGACGACGGCGGCGGGAAACGCCTGCAACCCTGTGCCGAAGCGGCCCTCGCCGATCGCGCCGCCGAGGCGATCCTGGGCGCCGGCTTGATGCCTCTTCTCAGCCACAAGGGCCGTAATTCGGCGCGGGTGATGCGCTTCCAGTCGATCGCGTTCCCCGCGCAGGCGCTGAGCGGTCCCTGGAGCTGAAGCGCAGTGGTCGCTGCCGACATCAAGGCGTGCCTCTTCGACGTGTTCGGCACCGTGGTCGACTGGCGCAACAGCGTGACACGCGACCTGCAGGAGTTCGGGCGAAGCAAGGGCATCGAGGGCGTCGACTGGCTGGAGTTCGCGGTCGAGTGGCGCAAGCTCTACCAGCCCTCGATGGACGAGGTGCGCTCGGGGCGGCGCGCGTTCACCATCCTGGACGTGCTTCACCGCGAAAGCCTGGTGACGCTGGTCGAGCGCTATCGCATCGCGGGGCTGTCGCATGCGGACATCGACCACATGAGCCGTGCGTGGCACCGCCTCGACCCGTGGCCCGACGTGCGCGAAGGCCTGGGGCGGCTGAAGCGCACGCGCATCATCGCGCCTTGCTCCAACGGCAACATCGCGCTCATGGTCAACATGGCGAAGCGCGCCGGCCTGCCGTGGGACTGCATCCTCGGCGCCGAGACCGCTCGCGCCTACAAGCCCATGCCCGAGGCCTATCTCGCCTCGTGCCGCCAGCTCGCCCTGGCGCCGGCGGCGGTGATGATGGTCGCCGCGCACAACCCCGACCTCAAGGCGGCCAAGGCGCAGGGTCTCGCCACCGCGTTCGTCGCGCGCCCGCTGGAGTACGGCCCCGGGCAGACGACCAACCTCGCTCCCGACCGGAGCTTCGTCGACGTCGCGGCCGCCGACTTCGTCGAGCTCGCCGATAGGCTCGGCTAGGCGCCTTAGAGGCTCGGCTAGGCGCCCTCCACCAGCACCAGCTTGCCGCGCGAAGCGCGCTGGCGCAGCGCGATGAGCGGCGCGTACTCGCTCGAGCGGTACCACTTCTGCGCCTGCTCCATCGAGGGAAATTCCAGCAGCACCAGCCGTTTGGGCGACCACCCGCCCTCGAGCGCCTCGATCCTGCCGCCGCGCACGACGAATCGGCCGCCGTATTTCTGCACCGTCGCCGCGACCTGCTTGCGGTAATCCTCGTAGAGCGCCGGGTCGGTCACCTCGATGTCGCCGATCACGTAAGCCGCCATGGTTTCTCCGTCCAAGAAGGGATCACAACAGGATACCCGCGGGCGCCGAAGCCCAGGCAGCCGATCTTGAGCCAGACCCGCAGCGCTTCCGGAAATGGGGTCAGATCAACATTCCCGGCGGGTTTATCGCAGCTCGGGCAGGCAGGTGTGGCGGCCGCCCGCGAGCGGCAGCACTTCGACCGTGACCCCGTAGAGCCGCCGCAGCGAGTCGGGCCGGATCACGTCGGCGGGCGCGCCGATCTCCAGGGCGCGTCCCTCCGCGAGCAGCAGGACGCGCTGCGAGGCGAGAAAGGCGTGGTCGGGGTCGTGCGTCGCGAAGAGGATCGAGATGCCGCTCGCCGAGAGCGCCAGGATCTTCTCCAGCACGCGCACCTGGTTGCCGAAATCGAGGCTCGCGGTCGGCTCGTCGAGCACCAGGAGGCCAGGCTCCTGCGCTAGCGCGCGTGCGACCAGCGCGAGCTGGCGCTCCCCGCCGGAGATCTCGGTGACCGGCCGGTGCGCGAGGTGCCCGATGCCGAGCGACTCGAGCACGCGCGTCGCGATCTCACGGTCCTTGCGGCCTGGAACCGAGAACACCGCGAGGTGCGCGGTCCGGCCCATCAGGACGAAGTCGAGCACCGTGAACGCGAAGTAGGCGGAATGACCCTGCGGCACGTAGCCGATCCGGCGCGCGACTTCGCTGCGCGAGAGGGAGCCGAGCGGGGCGCCGTCCAGCGCGATCGCACCGCCGTGCGGCTCGAGCAGGCCGAGGATCGTGCGGAAAAGCGTGGTTTTGCCGCCGCCGTTCGGCCCGAGCACGCACATCGCCTCGCCCGAGGCGAGCGAGAAGCTGACGTCGCGGCCGATGGTGCGCCCGGGGAAGCCGAAGGCGAGCGACTCGACCTTGAGCACTACCAGGTTCTCCTTGCGAGGGCGAAAAGCCAGAGGAAGAACGGCGTCCCTATCAGCGCCGTCAGCACCCCGGGAGGCACTTCGATCGTCGCGATGGTTCGGCACAGCGTGTCCACGCCGAGGAGGAAAGCCGCGCCGAGAAGCATGGCGAGCGGCAGCAGCCGCCCGAAGTCGGGGCCGACCAAAAGCCGCGCGGCGTGCGGAATGAGGAGCCCCACCCAGCCGATGATGCCGCTGACCGCCACCGCCGCGGCGGTCATCAGTGTCGCCGCGGCCACGATCAGGGTGCGGAGCTTGCGCGTGTCGACGCCGAGCGCGCGCGCTTCGTCGTCGGGCAGCGCGAGCAGGTTCATGCGCCAGCGCAGAAGCAGCATCGGCGCGAGGCCGGCGAGCGCGAGCGGAGCCGCGGCGGCCAGGTCGCGCGGCGCGATCGCGGCAAGGCTGCCGAGCAGCCAGTACGTGATCGCGGGGAGCTGGTTGTAGGGGTCGGCGAGGTACTTGAGCAGCGCGATCACCGAGCCGAGCAGCGTGCCGATCACCACGCCCGTGAGTACCAGCGCGAGCAGCGGGTCGTGGCCGCGTAGCCGCGACCCGATCCAGTAGACGAGGCCCACCGCTGCGAGTCCGCCGGTAAAAGCGAACAGTTGAATGACGAGGATTCCCTGGGAGAAGAAGATGGCGAGGACCGCGCCGAGCGCGGCACCGGTCGAAACCCCGAGGATGTCGGGCGACACCAGCGGGTTGCGGAACATGCCCTGGTAGGCGGTTCCCGCGGCGGCGAGCGCCGCGCCGACCACCAGCGCCGCGAGCACGCGCGGCCCGCGCACCTGCATCACCACGGTTTCCACGTTGGGAGGCAGCGTGCTCGCGCTCCCCGTCAGCTTGGAGGCGATCAGGGAAAGAATTTCCCCGATCGAGACGGGATATCTGCCGACGGCGAACGCGAGCGCGGTGAGGCCGACGAGCGCGCCGGCCGCGAGCACGTAGGAGACGGATCTCGAGGTCACTTCGGCAGCACGCCGGGCTCGCCAAGGAGCGCGTCGAGCTGAGCCGCGGTCGGCTCGCGGTGATAGAAGAGGCGATGGAATTCGCTCACCTTGACGCGCAGGTCGACGTCGAAGGCTTGCGGATAGAGCAGCTTTCCGGCCCACCACAGGCCGAGCAGGCGGTTCGCGCCCGGCGGGAAGTCGAACCAGCCGAAGGGCAGGTGCGGCGAGAGATACACGCGCTTTTGCTCCACCGCGCTTACCGCGCGCCACCTCGGGTCCGTCCACACCGACTTCCAGAAATTCGGGTCGGTGGTCAGGATTACTTCCGGGTTCCACAGCAGCACCTGCTCGAACGAGACGGTGACCAGGCCGGCGCGGGCTTCGGCGGCCGCGTTGCGCGCGCCAAGGACCTCGAGCGCTTCGACATTGATCGAGCCCTTGCCTCCGGTCTGCAGGCCGGAGGCGCTGCGGCCGTAGTACGCCAAGGGGTGGTCGGATGCTCGCGCCACCCGTTGTTTTACTTGGGCTAATTCATTCTCGTACCAGGCGGCGAGCTTTTCTGCTTCGGCGGTGTTGCCCATCAGGCGACCCAGCGCGCGCAGCGTGGCCGGCGTGGACTCGATGCGGCCATCGAAGAGGGCGTACGGGATGCGGGTCTGCTCCTGCACCTGCGAGGCGACCGATGCGAGCGTGGGACCGGTCGAGCCGACGTCGACGATCAGGTCGGTCTTCGCATTGAGCACCACTTCGACGTTTGCGGTGTTGCCTCTGCCGGTCAGCCGGCCAAGCTCCGGCAGGTTGGCATAGCGCTCAGGAAAGAACTCCGCCTCGTTCGGCCGCATCGCGCGCGTCCAGCCGGTCAACTTGTCTGGAGCAATCGCGAAGACGAGCAGGCTCGCAGGCGGACCCGCGGCGTACACGCGCTCGACTTTCGTCGGTGGGCGAATTTCGCGGCCCGACGCATCGACCACCGCAGACTGCGCGAAGCAGTTTCCCGTGAAGAGGATGAAGAGGAGAAGCAAAAAGCGCATCAGGCGTACCCCACGCTGCGGCGGTCGATCGACACGGCCTTGATCAGGGCGAACACCGGCAAGCCGGGCCGCAGGCCGAGGTCGGAGGCCGATTTGCGCGTGATGCGCGCGAGGAGCGCGGTGCCGTGGAGGTCGAGACGCACGTCGAGGCTCGAGCCTTGGTCGTCCGCGAGCTCGACCACCGTGCCGGCGAGGACGTTGCGGATGCTCAAGCCCGAAGGCCGCGAGAGAGCGATCGAGACATCGCGCGCGCGCACCCGGACGCGCAGCTGCTCGCCGGGCAGCGCTTCGACGTCGGGAATTTCGAGCGCGCCGCCGCCGAATTCGAGCCGCGCGAGCCCGCTCTCCAGGTCCTGGCCGGCGACGCGCGCCTCGATGACCGCGCCGCCTTCGTGCCTGCCGAGATAGGGCCGCAGCTCCACCCGGCTCATCATCTCGCGCACGTCCCCAGTGCCGAGCACCCTGCCTTCGGACATCAGGACCATGGAATTGGCGAGGCGCACGACCTCGTCGAGCGAATGGCTCACGTAGACGATCGGGATGCGCACCTCGTCGCGCAGCCGCTCGACGTAGTAGAGGATCTCGGCCTTGCGCGGCGCGTCGAGCGAGGCAAGCGGCTCGTCCAGCAGCAGCACTTCGGGATTCGCCAGCAGCGCGCGGCCGATCGCCACGCGCTGCTTCTCGCCGCCGGAAAGCGCGCCGGGACGACGCTCGAGCAGGTGGCCGATGCCCAGCAGTTCAATTGCTTGGTCAAACCCAAGTACCGCGTTCCTGCCGTTCGCGAAAAAGCGTCCGTAGGTGAGGTTATGGCGCACCGTGAGGTGCGGCAGCAGGCGGCCTTCCTGGAACACGTAGCCGACACGCCGCGCATGCGGCGGAAGGGCGATGCCGGCTGCGCTGTCATACAGCGTCCTCTTTTCGACCGTGATGCGGCCCGATTGCGGGCGAGCCAACCCCGCGATCAGGTTGAGGACGGTGCTCTTGCCGGCTCCGGAGCGGCCGAAGAGCGCCGTGACGCCGCTGCCGGTCGCAAACGTGGCGTCGAGCGCAAAGCTTCCGACGCGGCAGCGGACGTCGAACTCAAGCATCGCGGCCGGCGGCGCGCACCGTGGCGCGGCGCACGAGGACTTCGGAGGCCATCAACGCGGCGAGCGACAGGAGGATCGAGAGGATGCACAGGCGCAGCGCCTGCGCGTCGCCCCCGGGCACCTGGGTGAATGCATAGATCGCGAGGGGCAGGGTCTGGGTTTCCCCCGGAATGTTGGAGACGAAGGTGATCGTGGCGCCGAACTCGCCCAGGCTGCGCGCGAAGGAAAGGAGCATCCCCGTGAGGATACCCGGGAGGATGAGCGGCAGCGTCACGCTCGCGAATACCCAAAAGGGCGAGGCGCCCAGCGTCGCCGCCGCGGCCTCGAGGCCCCGGTCGACGGCGTCGAGCGACTGGCGCACCGCGCGCACCATCAGCGGCAGCCCCATCACCGCGCAGGCGAGCGCCGCGCCGGTCCAGCGGAAGATGAAAGTGATGCCGAGGTATTCCTCGAGAAAGGCGCCGACCGCGCCGCGCCTGCCGAAAGCGAGCAGCAGGAAGTAGCCCACCACCACCGGCGGCAGCACGAGCGGCAGGTGCACCACCGCATCGAACAGGCTCTTACCTGGGAAGCTGAGGCGCGAAAGGACCCAAGCGAGCGCCACCGCGAACGGCAGGCTCGCGGCGACGCTCCAGAATGCGACCTTGAGGCTGAGGAGAAGAGCGGTGGTCTCGGCCGGCGACAGGCTCCACACGGGGAGTCAGTGTACGGCGAAGCCGTGCTTCTCGAAAATTGCGCGCGACTGTGGCTGGGACAGGAATTCCAGGAACTTCGCGGTGCCTTCCTTCGCGCTCTTCAGGGCGGCGACCGGGTACACGATAGCCGGATGCGTGTCGGCAGGGAAGACGCCAGCGACCATGACGCCGCGCTCGGCGTTGGCATCGGTCTGATAGACCACGCCCAGCGGCGCCTCGCCGCGCGCCACGAGCGCAAGCGCGGCGCGCACGTTTTCCGCGGCGGCGACGCGCGGTGCCACCTCATCCCAGACGCCGAGCTTCTCGAACGCCGCCTTGGCGTACTTGCCGGCGGGCACGCTGTTCGGATCGGCGAGCGCGATCCTTCCGCTCCCGAGCGCCTTGCCAATCGAAAATCCGGGAGCGGGCTGGAGCTTCACCGGCTGCTTCGCCGGGGCGATCAGGACCAGGCGGTTGCCGAGAAGATTGCGGCGCGTACCGGGCGCGAGCAGGCCCTTCTTCTCCACGTAGTCCATCCAGTCGAGGTCGGCTGAGATGAACAGGTCGGCCGGCGCGCCGTTCTCGATCTGTCGCGCGAGCGCGGCGCTGGAGCCGTACGCGATCACGGGTTTGGCCGGATACGAAGAGGCGACTTCATCCAACGCATCCTTGAGGCTCGCCGCCGCGAGCACCGTCGGCGCCTGCGCCTGCGAAGCCGAGGTCGCCACAGCGAAGAGCAATCCGGCCAGAAAATGGCGCGCGCGGCAAGAGCCCATCCGATATATTCTACAAACTATATCGGATCTAGCGCAGCTTGCGGCGCAGCGCGTGCAGGTCGGAGGCGGTGGCCCTCATCGACGCGGACTGCATGCGGCGATACCGCTGCAGCACTTCGGCTCCGAGCGCGGTCAGCACCGCGCCGCCGCGCTCCGCGCCGCCCTTGGCCGAGTGCACTAATGGCGCGGCGAAATCGTGGTTCATCGCCTCGACCAGGCCCCAGGCGCGCGTATAGCTCATCTTCATCCGCCTCCCGGCGGCGGCGATCGAGCCGGTGTCGCGGATGTGCTCGAGGAGCTCCGCCTTGCCCGGACCGAAGGCGCTCCCCTTGCGCAGGATGACGCGCAGGCTGAGCGCGGGTTGGCGATCGGCGCGGGCCATCGCCTCCAATTATCCCGGCAAAAAAAGAGGGCCGCTTGCGCGGCCCGAAAGGCGATGTCCCCGGCTCGAACTCTACGGCCGGCGCCTGTGCGGGGTGTGCTACTAGTTCTTCTCTCGAACGCTCGCTCACAGATACGGGACACGCGGCGTCGACTTTGGCACTTACCGGTTCCTGCCTATGAAGTGGAGTTCCTATGTTGCAAATGAGAAGGGCCGCTTTCGCGGCCCTGTCCCAACGCCTTGGAATTGCGCGCTACGCGTTCAGTTCGCGCGCGGTGATCGTGTACTTGAAGTTGTCCGGGTCGAGGCTGTCGACGCGGTCCTTGCCGTTTTCGGCCTGGGGATACATGAGGAAGCCGAGCGCAGGCCCGCTCGAGCCCGGCAGCTTGACGTCGTGCGCTTCGTTAAACGCGACCCAGTTCATCTCCCAGGCGCCGAACAGCTTGCGCCGGACCGGCGGCACCACCGGGTCGGCGAGCGTGGTCGGCTGGGGCTTCTCCTCGAGCACCACCTTCCGCACGTCGGCGGGATCCACCGGCACCCAGCCGTAGCCGATGAGGAACACCTCGGCCCTGCAGTGCTGCGCGCGGGTGACGTTGGGGCTGCCTGCGCCGAGGCTGCGGTAGCCGAATTCGCTTCTTGCCACGCGCAGCCCGTACACGTCGCGCGCAGGCAGGTTCACCGAGCGCGCCAGGCCGACGAACAGGGCGTTCAGGTCGGCGCATTTGCCGGAAAGGTCGCCGGTCTCGAGCATCGCCTTGATGTCGCCGACGCCGCAGCCGCGGGTCTTCGGGTTGCGCTGCGTATTGTCGACGATCCACTCGTAGATGGCGCGCGCCTTGTCGATGTCGGCGCTCTTCCCGCGCGTGATCTCGTAGGCGGTCTTGCGCACGATGCCGTCGGTGGGAATCAGCTCGGTTGGGGCGGTGGCGAACTTGGCCGTCGCGGGGTCGATCTTGATCGCCGGGTTGCGCTTGCCGAAATCGGTGGCGCGGTTGACGGTGGAGAAGGTGCTGACCACCTCGAGCACCGGCGCCTTCTCGGCGGCGTTCCACTCCGACATTACCATCGCCGCGCCGTATTTGCCGTCGCGCTCGATGCGCGTCGAGCCGTTGCCGGACCAGGTATTGCCGATCACCTTCTGATAGTCGCTTTGCACCGACGGCACCGGCACCCAGGCCCGCGAAACCCCTTCGGGTTTCAGGATTTCCACCCGCGTCGTGACCTCGAAAGTGCGCCAGCCCGCGGGCCTCGGATCAAAGGCTTGCTGCTGCGCGAGGGCGATACGGGGAATCGAGCCGAGCAACGACGCTGCTGCGCCGGCCTGAATGAAGGAACGTCTGTGCATGCTTTCTCCAGTGTTGCGTGCGGTTTGGGGCGATTCGGAGAGCTTGGGGACCCTGCAGGAAAAACTATAGCAGGTCATCCCAGGGCGGCGTCCGTTCGACCGGCGAGACTTCGCCCGTACGGTGCGTGCCCTCCCCATGGAGGGCGGCGACCGTATCGTGGAACGCATCGCCGCGGAGCAAGCCGACCAGCAACTTGCCCTCCCGGCGCTCGAGCAGGTCTTTGTGAATCGCGAGGAAATAGCGCTCGGTGGCGACGGGCAGGAAGCTCAGTCCGAACTGTACCGTTGCCGCCTTGATGCCCAACCCGGCGTCGGCAAGGCCGCTCGCGACATGGGCCGCGACCGCGGCGTGGGTATGCTCCTCGTTCTCGTATCCCTCGATTCGGGTGGGGTCGATCTTGGCCTGAGCGAGAAGCTCGTCCAGAAGCAGCCGGGTCCCCGAGTCGCGCTGGCGGTTGACGAATCGCATGCCCGCGCGCGCCAGATCCGCGACCGAGCCGATGGATTTCGGGTTGCCCTTGGCGACGATCAGGCCCTGTACCCGGGTCGCCACCCAAACCAGGCGGTGGATTGCCGGCCCGAGTGCCTCTGCGTAACGCAGCGCCGCGCGTCGTCCAAGCGGACCGTCGGTGACGTGAAATCCTGCCGCGTCGCAAGCACCGCGGCGCAAGGCCCCAAGCGCTTCCGCGCTCCCGCGATAGCGCAAGTCGATGCTTATCGAACGGGTCTTGCCTGCCAGCTCGCGCAGCTTCGCGAGACTGAAGTCGTGGCTGGCGTAGATCCGCAGCGTGGGCAGGTTCGCGGCGACCGCGCCATTGAGCGTGCTCGCAAGCTCCGCCGCGAGGTTGTCCAGCTCTGGTCCGAGGCGCGCTTGGGCCCTTTTCCCCGCCCAGAGCAGCTTCGCACCGAGCGCGCTCAGCTGCGTACCGCGGCCGCGCTCGATCGTGACCAGAGGTGCGCCGAAGAAGTCGGACCACTTCCCGATCAGATTCCAGGCGTGGCGATGCGATATGCGCGCCGCGCGCGCCGCGACGGTGAGCTTGCCGCTGTGCTCGATCGCGTCCAGGAGGTCAAGGAGTGTGAGGTCGAGCTCCGACTGGCCGGCCTTGCGGAAGCGCCAGACGGTGCGCAGGTCGACGTCGAAGGGATGCGGCATTCCGAGATAGTAACCAAGTTCTTGACGCCGCCTGTCCGTTCGCCGCGGCGGCGGTTCCTAAGGTCAGGGAGTGTCAGGGCCGCCCGGCGTCGAGGAGCCGACGGACGGCTCGCAGGTCAGGTCGAACGGCTTGAGCCTTCTTAGACGCAATCAAGCCATTGACCTTCTTCGCGATTCGTTTTGCCGTGACGGCGCCGCACGCTTGTTCAGCATCGATAAGAATCTTCAGCGATTGTTCTAGGGCGCAACTTATCCCCGTTCGTTGCAGTCCTTTGCCCCACCCCGGGATTTCGCGATGCTACTTTGACGCCGTTCGTCTGGTACGCGCAAATCACTGGGGAGAAGCACATGCTTGGCGCGGCGGGGGCATTACAGGGTTACGTAACGAGCGGCGTCGACCTGCTCTCGAAAGAGCGCATCGTCGCCGGTCCGGCATTCAACCGCTGGCTGGTGCCGCCGGCGGCGCTCGCCATTCACCTGTGCATCGGCATGGCGTACGGCTTCAGCGTGTTCTGGCTGCCGCTGACGCGCGCCCTGAACGGCAAGGAAGCCATCGCCTGCCCGCCCGACATGACGCTCTTCGGCAGGCTCTTCACCACCAGCTGCGACTGGAAGATCAGCGAGCTGAGCATGGTGTATGCCCTGTTCTTTGTGTTCCTGGGCGCGGCCTCGGCGATCTGGGGCGGATGGCTCGAGCGCGCCGGCCCCCGCAAGGCCGGCTTCGTCTCGGCCTGCTGCTGGTGCGGCGGCCTGCTCGTCTCGGCCCTCGGAATCTACAGCCATCAGCTCTGGCTGGTGCTGCTCGGCGCCGGCGCCATCGGCGGCATCGGCCTGGGCCTGGGCTACATCGGTCCAGTCTCGACCCTGATCAAATGGTTTCCGGAGCGCCGCGGCATGGCGACCGGGATGGCGGTCGCGGGCTTCGGCGGCGGTGCCATGATCGGCGCGCCGCTCGCGGACATCCTGATGCGCCACTACGCGACCCCGACCTCCGTGGGGGTGTGGGAAACCTTCGTTACCCTCGCGGTCGTCTACTTCGTGTTCATGACGGCCGGCGCTTTCACGATCAAGATGCCCGCGTCGAGCTGGAAACCCAAAGGCTGGACACCGCCGGCGCCTGCGACCAACAGCATGATCAGCACGCGGCACGTGCACGTGGACAAGGCAGTCAGGACGCCGCAGTTCTGGCTGGTCTGGTCGGTGCTCTGCATGAACGTCACCGCCGGGATCGGCATCATCGGAATGGCTTCGCCGATGCTCCAGGAAGTATTCGGTGGCGCGCTGATCGGCGTGGACGCGCAATTCAGCCAGCTCGACGCCGGGCAACTCGCCGCGGTCGCGGCCATCGCGGCCGGCTTCACCGGTCTCATCAGCCTGTTCAACATCGTCGGGCGTTTCGCGTGGGGTTCGTCGTCCGACCTCCTGGGACGCAAGCTGACCTACTGCGTGTTCTTCGTCCTGGGCATCCTGCTCTATGCCTCGGCGCCGTGGTCCGGCCGCCTGGGTGCGGTGGCGCTCTTCGTCGCCGCCTTCTGCATCATTCTCTCGATCTACGGCGGCGGCTTTGCCACCATGCCCGCCTACCTCGCGGACCTGTTCGGCACCCAGATGGTCGGCGCGATCATGGGGCGGCTGCTCACCGCCTGGTCGGTGGCGGGGATTCTCGGGCCGCTGATCGTCGGCTACCTGCGCGAATACCAGCTCGAGCGCGGCGTGCCGCCGGCCCACGCCTACGACCTCGTGGCGTACATACTCTGCGCGATCCTGGCGCTCGGCCTGCTCTGCAACGTGCTGGTGCGGCCGGTGGCCGACAAGCACTTCATGACCGAGGCCGAGGTCGATGCCCAGCGCAAGCTCGTGAACGAGAAGGCGCGCCTGGCCGGCCTCAGTAATACGCAGCAGATGCGGCTCGACCGGACGCCTACCGGCCTGCTGGTCGGCGCCTGGGTGGCGGTCGGCGTGCCCGTCCTCTGGGGCGTCTGCGTCACCCTGCAGAAGGCCTGGGTGCTCTTCAGCTAGATCCGGACTGCAGCAAGCAGCAGCGCGCGCTATGAACTTGGGTTCATATCGCGCCCGCCCGAGACGGCGCTTAGCATGCCGGGCGCAGTTTCGGATCGATGCATTCCATCCTTGAAGCCATCCGCGCCGCCGTTCGGCTGATCGCGTCCGGCGACGCCACGCTCGGCGAAATCGTCCTGCTCAGCCTGAGCGTGAGCCTGAGCGCGGTCGCGTTCGCGACCTTGCTCGGCCTGCCGCTCGGCGCGGCGATCGCGGTCGGCCGATTTCCGGGGCGGCGCGCGGTCATCGTGCTCCTGAATGCGCTGATGGGTCTGCCGCCGGTGGTGGTCGGCCTGGTGGTCTACCTCCTGCTCTCCCGTGCAGGCCCGCTGGGCGAGCTCGGGCTGCTCTTCACGCCGGGCGCGATGGTGATCGCGCAGACCATCCTCATCCTTCCGATCATCGCGGCGCTCTGCCGCCAGTCGGTCGAGGACGCGTGGCGCGAGTACGAAGAGCAGCTGCGCTCGCTCGGTGCCGAGGGCGTGGGCGCCGCGCTCACCGTGCTGTGGGACATCCGCTTCTCGCTCCTGACCGCCGTGCTCGCAGGCCTCGGCCGGGCAGCGGCCGAGGTCGGCGCAGTGATGATCGTCGGAGGCAACATCGACGGCGTCACGCGGGTGATGACCACCACGATCGCGCTGGAGACCTCCAAGGGGGATCTGCCCCTCGCGCTTGGCCTGGGCATCGTCCTGATCGCCATCGTGCTTGCGCTCAACGCGGCCGCCTACCTGGTGAAGGAGGCGGCGCAACGCCGATACGGATGATCCTGCCTCTCAGGCTGGAGGGCGTCGCCTACCGCGCCATCATCGAGCCGCTCACGCTCGAGCTCGGCGCCGGGCCGAGCACCGTCATCCTCGGCGCCAACGGCGCCGGGAAGAGCGTGCTCATGCGCCTGATGCATGGCCTGCTCGCCCCCACCGAGGGAAGAATCTCGTGGAGCAGCGAAGATCCGCGGCGCCATCAGGCGATGGTGTTCCAGCGGCCGGTGATGCTGCGCCGCTCGGCGCTTGCCAACGTGGCGTACGCATTGAAGCTCGCCGGCGTGGCCGACGCCAATCGCCGCGCCATGGCCGCGCTGGAAGAAGTGGGACTCGCTCATCTCGCGCACCGCTCGGCGCGCGTGCTCTCCGGCGGCGAGCAGCAGCGGCTGGCGCTCGCACGCGCCTGGGCACTGCACCCCGAGGTTCTGTTTCTCGACGAGCCCACCGCGAGCCTCGACCCCACCGCAACGCGCGAAATCGAGTCGCTGATCCGGGCTTTCGATGCAGCCGGAACGAAGGTGGTGATGGCGACGCATAACCTCGGCCAGGCGCGGCGCCTCGGCGACGAGGTGCTTTTCCTCCACCAGGGACGGTTGGTCGAGCGCGCCCAGGTGGGCCAGTTTTTCGCAAAACCGGCCTCCGCCGAGGCCGCTGCTTTCATCAAAGGAGAACTACCGTGGGTTTGACTCGCCTGATTCTTGCGGCGCTGCTGTGCCTTTCGTTCACGGCGGAGGCGCAGCAGAAGTTCATCACCGTCGCTTCCACCACTTCGACCGAGCAGAGCGGCCTCTTCAAGCACCTTCTACCCGCGTTCGAGAAGAAGACCGGCATCCAGGTGCGCGTAGTCGCGCTTGGCACCGGCCAGGCGATCGACCTGGGCAAGCGCGGAGACGCCGACGTCGCCTTCGTCCACGACAAGGAGGCGGAAGAGAAGGCGGTTGCCGAGGGCGCCTTCGTCGACCGGCGCGAGGTGATGTACAACGATTTCATCGTCGTCGGGCCGAAGTCGGATCCCGCCAGGGCGAAGGGCCGCGACGTGGTCGCGGGCCTGAAGAAGATCGCCCAGGCGAAGGCGCCCTTCGCCTCGCGAGGCGACAAGAGCGGCACCCATTCGGCCGAGCTGCGGCTGTGGAAGGAGGCCGGCATCGACCCGCAGGAGGGCAAAGGCTCCTGGTACCGCGAGACCGGCTCGGGCATGGGGCCGACGCTCAACACCGCCTCGGGAATGAACGCCTACGCGCTCGCGGACCGCGGCACGTGGCTCTCCTTCAAGAACCGCGGCGACCTCGCGATCCTCGTCGAAGGCGACAAGCGCCTCTTCAACCAGTACGGTGTGATGCTGGTCAATCCGCAGAAGCATCCGAACGTCAAGAAGTCGGAAGGCATGGCATTCATCAACTGGGTGACCTCGCCCGAAGGCCAGAAGACGATCGCCGATTACAAGATCGGCGGCGAGCAGCTCTTCTTCCCGAACGCGAAGAAATGAGAGCCTTCGCAGTCGTCTGCAGTTTCTTGATCCTGATACAGGTGCAAGCGCAGGAGCCCGTCAGGCTCTACGCCGCCGGCAGCCTGAGGGCCGCGCTCGACGAGGTCGCGCGGGCATTCGCCGAGGCGAAAGTCGAGGCCGTGTACGGCGCCTCGGGGCTGCTGCGCGATCGCATCGCCAAGGGCGAGCCCGCCGAGGTATTCGCCTCGGCGAACATGGAGCATCCGCAGGCGCTGGAGAAGGCGGGGCGCGGCGGGCCAGTGAGGCTCTTCGCGCGCAATCGCCTTTGCGCTCTCGCTTTGCCGGGTTTGAGGGTCGACACGGACAATCTGTTGGACAGGATGCTCGACCCCTCCGTCAAACTCGGAACTTCGACTCCGAAGGCCGATCCGAGCGGCGACTACGCGTGGGCGCTGTTCGGGAAGGCGGAAAAGCTTCGCCCGGGCGCATACGGAAAGCTTTCCGAAAAGGCGCTGACGCTCATCGGCGGGCCGGATTCGCCGCAGCCGCCGCCGAACCGCACCGTCTACGGCATGCTCCTCGAGGAAGGCAAGGCGGATCTCTTCCTGACCTACTGCACCAATGCCCGGCAGGCGCGCGCGGAGAATTCCGCACTGCGCATCGTCGAGGTGCCCGCGCCGCTCGCGGTCGGGGCGGATTACGGCCTCACGGTCCTGAAGGGGGCGCGTCCGCAAGCGGAACGCTTCGCGCAATTCATCCTTTCACGGCCGGGGCAGGATATCCTCGCGAAACACGGATTCGCTACCGGAGACCCGCGATGAAGCTCAGCGCGCGCAACGTGCTGCAAGGAAAAGTCACCGCCATCAAGGAAGGCGTCACCACGGCGCACGTCAAGATCGAGATCGGGCAGGGCGCGGTCATCACCGCATCGATCACGATGGAGGCGGTGAAGGAGCTCAAGCTGAAAGTCGGCGACCGCGCCTCGGCCATCGTGAAAGCCTCGGACGTCATCGTGGGTAAAGAATAGGGCTTCTGCGGTAATGTTGGCGCTTCGTTCTTCGACTAATGGGCGGAGCGCCAGATGGCGAGCTACTACGAATCTGCGGACCTGAAGAAGTTCGGCGAAATCGGCCGGCACGCGAAAGCGCTCGCCGAAGACTTCTTCAGGTACTACGGCCACGTCACCGGGACCGACGGCGCGCTCTCCAAGCGCGAAAAGGCCTTGATCGCGCTTGCCGTATCGCATGCGCAGAAGTGTCCCTATTGCATCGATGCCTACACCACGCAGTGCCTGGAAAACGGCGCCAATCCCGAGCAGATGATGGAGGCAGTGCACGTGGCAGCCGTGATGCAGGCGGGGATCACGCTGGTGCATTCCGTGCAGATGGACAACCACCTCAACAAGCTGGTTCTTTGAAATACGATTTCGAGGCGCTGTTGCGCGATCGGGGCGTGGAGCTACCGCCGCTCTCGATCGACACGCTGCAGGTGAACATCACCAAGCTGTGCAACCAGCAGTGCCGCCACTGCCATGTCGACGCCTCGCCCGCGCGCCGCGAGATGATGTCGGCCGAGGGCATCGCGAAGTGCCTCGAGATCCTCGAGCGCAACCCGCGCATCGGCACGCTGGACATCACCGGAGGCGCGCCCGAGCTCCATCCCGGGTTCGACGGCTTCGTCGAGCGCGCCACGGCTCTCGGCAAGCACGTGATAGTGCGGCACAACCTCACCGTGCAGCTCGACGGCCATCCGCAGACCGGCGAGAGCAAGGAGTATCTACCGCAGTTCTTCGCACGGCATTGCGTCGAGGTCGTCTCGTCTCTGCCGTACTACCAGCAATACTTCACCGACGCGCAACGGGGGGCCGGCGTGTTCGGCAAGAGCATCGAGGCGATGCGGCGCCTGAACGCGGTGGGCTACGGCGTCGAGTCGAGCGGCCTCACGCTCAACCTGGTCTACAACCCGGTCGGGCCGTACCTGCCGGCGGCGCAGGCGGCGCTGGAAGCCGACTACAAGCGCGAGCTGAAGGCGAAGTTCGGCCTTTCGTTCAACCGGCTCTACACCCTCACCAACATGCCGATCAACCGCTTCCGGCTGCACCTCGAGAAGACCGGCCAGCTCGAGGCCTACCTGGACAAGCTCGCCTCGGCTTTCAACCCCTCGGCAGCCGAGGGCGTCATGTGCCGCAGCCTGATAAGCGTCGGCTGGGACGGGCGCATCTACGACTGCGACTTCAACCAGATGCTCGAGCTCTCCGCCGTGAGCCGCGGCGGCAGGCCGCTCAGCATCTTCGATTTCGACTTCGACGCCGCGCTCGGGCGCCGCATCGTCTTCGGCGAGCACTGCCTGGGCTGCACCGCCGGTGCCGGCAGCTCGTGCGGCGGCGCGACGGCTTAGAATCGCGCCAGTGAAGATCTTCGGCTTTGCCGGCTGGTCCGGAAGCGGAAAAACCACGCTCATCGAGAAGCTGATCCCGCGCTTCGTGGGCGGCGGGCTGCGCGTGTCGCTCATCAAGCACGCCCACCATACCTTCGACGTCGACCAGCCCGGCAAGGATTCCTACCGCCACCGCCACGCTGGCGCCTCGGAGGTGCTCGTCACATCGTCGCGCCGCTGGGTGCTGATGCACGAGCTGCGCGGCGCCCACGAGCCGCCGTTCGAGGAGCAGGTGAAGCGCCTTTCGCCCTGCGATCTCCTGATCGTCGAGGGGTTCAAGTTCGCGCCGATCCCGAAGCTCGAGGTCTGGCGCGCCGAGACCGGGGAAGGCCTGCTGCATCCGAACGACCCGCACATCGTGGCCGTGGCGAGCGACGCCCCGGTGAGCACGAAGCTCCCGGTGCTCGACCTGAACGACGACGCGGGAATCGCGAAATTCATTACCTCGCACCTCGGACTGCATGAATAAGGGCCTGCTCTCGGTCGACGAAGCGCTGGCGCAGCTCCTTTCCGGGGCGACACCGGTTTCCGGCGTGGAGGACGTTCCCGCGCTCGAGGCGAGCGGGCGCATCCTCGCGCGCGCGCAGCGTTCCACGATGGACGTGCCGCCGATGGACAACAGCTCCATGGATGGCTACGCCGTTCGAAGTTCAGATCTGGAAGGAACCAAGAAACTGCGAGTGGGGCAGAAAATCATGGCCGGGTCGGTCGGCAGGCCGCTCGAGCCCGGCACCGCCGCGCGCATCTTCACCGGCGCACCGATGCCGCCGGGCGCCGATGCGGTGGTGATCCAGGAAGAAACCGAAGCGGTCGATGATTTTGTCGTTTTCAAGAAAAAACCCAAGCCGGGCGACTGGGTGCGCTACGTCGGCAGCGACATCCGCAGGGATTCCGAGATCCTGCCAGCGGGAAAGCGGCTGCTGCCGCAGGACACGGGGTTGGCCGCCTCGGTCGGCATCAAGACGCTGCCGGTTTTTAGACGGGTGCGGCTAGGGCTTTTCTTCACCGGCGACGAGCTCGTCATGCCGGGTGAGCCGCTCGCGCCCGGGCGCATCTACAACTCGAACCGCTTCACGCTGCGGGGCCTCGCGCAGGCGTTCGATTGCGAGGTGCGCGACTACGGCATCGTCCCCGACAGCCTCGATGCGACTCGCGGGGTCCTGCGCCGCGCCGCACGGGAGTGCGACCTCATCGTCACCTCGGGCGGCGTCTCGGTCGGCGATGCCGACTACGTGAAGCCCGCGGTCGAAGCCGAGGGGCGCCTGCTCATGTGGCGCATCTCGATGAAGCCCGGTCGCCCTCTCGCCTTTGGACGGATAGGGGAGGCGGCATTCATCGGTCTGCCGGGCAACCCGGTCTCGAGCTTCGTCACCTTCCTCATCTTCGTGCGCCCGTTCCTGCTGCGCACCCAGGGCCTGCAGCAGGTGGAGCCGAAGGCCATCGCGGCGCGCGCCGATTTCGACTGGACCGAGCCCGACGCGCGGCGCGAGTTCCTGCGCGCGAAATGGAACGCGCAGGGCGGCCTGGAGCTGTACCCGACGCAGGACTCGGCCGTGCTCACTTCGACCGCATGGGCCGATGGGCTGATCGACAACCCGGCCGCGCATGCGATCCGCAAGGGCGAGCTGGTACGCTTTCTCCCGTACGCCGAGCTTCTCGGGTAACGATCGAGTGAAGATCAAACTTCTCTTCTTCGCGTCTCTTCGCGAGCAGCTCGGCACCTCGGGCGAGGAAGTCGATCTTCCTTCGGGCGTGACCACGGTGGCGGCGCTGCGCGAGCACCTGATCCAGCGCGGCGGCGCCTATGGCAAGGCGTTCGGCGGGAAGGCGCTCGTTCGCGCCGCGGTGAACCAGGACATGGTGCAGCCCTCGGCGCCCATCAAGGCGGGCGACGAAGTCGCGTTCTTTCCCCCGGTGACCGGCGGATGAGGATCTCGGTCCAGCGGCAGGATTTCGACGCCGGCGCGGAGATCCGCAGGCTCTCCGGAGACGGAAGCGTCGGCGCGATCGCGAGCTTCGTGGGGCTGGTGCGCGACGTGCCGATGACGCTCGAGCACTACGCCGGAATGACCGAGCGCGAGATTGCGAAGATCGCGCAAGAGGCGGCGGAGCGCTGGAGCGTGATCGATGTCACGGTAATCCACCGCTTCGGCGAGCTCCAGCCCGCCGACCAGATCGTGCTGGTGGTGGTCGCAGCCGGCCATCGCGGCGAGGCGTTCGCTGCCTGCGAGTTCATCATGGACTACCTCAAGACGCGCGCGCCCTTCTGGAAAAAGGAACAGCGCGCTGGCTCGGCCGAGTGGGTGGAAGCCAAGTCCTCGGACGACGCGGCCGCCGAACGCTGGAGCGCCAAACGCGAGTAGACTCGCGGCAGTGCAAACAGGCCTGACTCGATTCCGCCCGGTGTTCCTTGCCGGGGCGCTGTGGCTTGCGCTCTCGAGCGCCACGCGCATCGCGCTCGCGCTGCGGCCGGATCTCGGTGAGGTAGGTGGATTCGCCGACTGGGTGCGGGTATTCGCCTACGGGTTCGCCTTTGACCTGGTCGCCGGGCTGTACGTGCTCGCTCCGGCGGTCCTCTGGCTCGCGCTGATGCCTCAGCGGCTCGCTCGCACCTGGGTGCATCGCGCGCTCAACTGGCTCGTATTCTGCGCCACGCTGGGCGCGTTCTTCGTCCTCGCGGTGTCGGAATGGCTGTTCTGGGACGAGTTTGGCGGCCGGTTCAATTTCATCGCGGTCGACTACCTCCTGTACACGCACGAGGTGCTGCAGAACATCTGGGAGAGCTACCCGATCGGAAAGGCGCTCCTTGGGCTCGCCGCCCTTGCGTTCGCCGTAGGCTTCTTCCTGCGGCGCAGGCTGTGGCATGCCCCGGCCGCGCGGCTCGCCTGGCGCAGCGCGCTCGGCGTCCTTCTCGCCTGGGGCCTGGGCGTCGCCGCGACGCTGCGCTGGGTCGACAGCGATCTGAAGAACTTCTCGACGCGCGACGCGGCGAACGATCTTGCCGGCAACGGCCTGTACGAGTTCTTTGCCGCCAACCGTCGCAACGAGCTGAGCTACGAGCGCCATTACGCAGTGCTGCCGCCGGGCGAGGATCTCGGCCTCGTGCGCGCGGCGCTCGGCGTCAAGGGATTCGAAGGCGTCGAGCGCCACGTCACGTCGCCGCGCCCGGAGCGGCGCCTGAACGTGGTCCTGGTGAGCGTCGAGAGCCTGGGCGCCGAGTTCCTCGGTGCCTACGATAACCCGCACGGCCTGACGCCCAACCTCGACCGCCTGTCGCGCGAGAGCCTCTGGTTTTCCGCCGTCTACGCGACCGGCAACCGGACCGTGCGCGGGCTCGAGGCGCTGTCGCTCGCGCTGCCGCCGTCGCCGGGCCAGTCGATCGTGCGCCGGCCGGGGAACGAAAATCTGTTCTCGCTCGGCAGCGTGTTCGAGGACAAGGGCTACGCGGTGCTCTTCGCCTACGGCGGCTACGGCTACTTCGACAACATGAATGCCTTTTTCGAGGCCAACGACTACCGCGCGGTCGACCGCCGCGACATCCCGGCGGCTCGGGTCAAGTTCGAGAATGTGTGGGGGGTGGCCGACGAGCACCTCTTCGACCAGGTGCTCGACGAGATCGACCGCGAGCACGCGGCCGGACGGCCGATATTCGCGCACGTGATGACCACGAGCAATCACCGGCCCTATACGTACCCGCCGGATCGCATCGACATCCCCTCCGGGACCGGGCGCGACGGCGCGGTCAAGTACAGCGACTATGCGATCGGGCGCTTTCTCGAGCAGGCGCGACAGCGCCCCTGGTTCGGGGATACGCTGTTCGTGATCACCGCCGACCACGGCGCCAACGCGCGCGGCACCATGCGCATCCCGGTCGACAAATACCTGATTCCGCTTTTCATCTACTCGCCCAAGCACGTCGCCCCGGCGCGCGTAGACCGGCTCATGTCGCAGATCGACATCGCGCCGACGCTGCTCGGCCTGCTCGACTTCGGTTACTACAGCAAGTTTTTCGGCCGCGACGTACTCGCCTCGCCGCCGCAGTCCGACCGCGCCTTCGTCGCCAACTACCAGTCCCTCGGCTTCCTGCAGGGCGACCGGCTGGTGCTGCTCTCTCCCAAGCGCAAGGCCGAGGTGTTCCGGGCCGACGCGCGATGGAATCCGCTCGAGCCGGTCAGCGACCCGGCGGCGCTGCGCGAGGCCATCGCGTTCTACTCCGCGGCTTCGTTCGTCTTCCGCAATGGCCTCTACCGCGACGAAGAGCAGACACCTCCCGAGCGGCGCGCCGCGCTGGCTCGCGTACGCTGACGCGGCCGACCGGCGCCTCGCGCTCGAGCTCGCTTTCCTTGGCATTGCGGCGGCGGCGATCTGGCTCGTCGTCGAGCACTTGGGCCTCGACCGCTGGATCACGGCGCTCGCCTACGATGCCCCGTCGCACCGCTTCCCCCTGCAGCATTCGCAGGCGCTCGAAATCGCGCTCCACGAGTGGCTCAAGTGGGCAATGGTCGCCCTCTGGGCGGCTTGCCTCGCGTGGCGCCCGCTGCGGCGGGGCGCGATCTACATGGCGCTCGCCGCGGCAGCGGTCCTGCTGCTGAGAGCCTGGAGCGCGCAAGCCTGTCCCTGGGACCTGCCGCAGTACGGCGGCGCTTCGCCCGCCGGCCCCGGACGCTGCAGTCCCGCCGCGCATCCGCTGGTCGGGTTCGCGCTCTTCGGGTTGTACTTCGCGCTGCGCCGGGAGCGGCCCACGGCGGCGCGCGCCGCGCTCGCCGCGGCATGGATCATCGGCCTCGGGGCGGGAGCGATCCAGGTCGCGCGCGGAGCGCACTTCGCCTCGCACGTGCTGTGGACGGCGTGGGTAGCGTGGGCCGTTACGCTGGCTGCGGCGCGTCTCGCGCCACCGCGCGCTTGAGCTCCTCGAGCTCGTGCTCGACCAGCGTTTCCTTGTCGAGCAGCTTGAGCGCCCACCGCTCGAGCAGCGCGCGTTCGCGGCGGAGAATCGAGATCGCCTTCTCGTAGGTGCCATCGACGATCTGGCGCACGGCGACGTCGATCTCGCGCGCGGTCGCTTCGCTGTACTCCCGATGGCCGCTCGGCAGCGGGCCGCCGAGGAAAGGCGGGCGCTCCTCCTCGTAGGCGACGTGGCCGAGCGCCTTCACCATGCCGTAGCGCATCACCATGCTGCGCGCGATCTCGGTCACTTTGGCGAGGTCGTTGGCGGCGCCCGTCGAAAGGTGGTCGAACATCACCTCCTCGGCGGCGCGCCCGCCGAGCAGCACCGCCATCTTGTTCTCGAGCTCCTCGCGCGTCATGAGGAAGCGGTCCTCGGTGGGACGCTGCAGGGTGTAGCCGAGCGCCGCGACGCCGCGCGGGATGATCGAGATCTTCTGCACCGGGTCGGTCCCCGGCAATGCCATCGCGACGAGCGCGTGCCCGAGCTCGTGGTGGGCGACCACGCGCCGCTCCTGCTCGTTCAACACCCGGTTCCTCTTTTCGAGGCCGGCGATCATGCGCTCGATCGCCTCGGCGAAGTCGGCCCCGCTCACCGCTTCGGCGTCGCGGCGGGTGGCAAGGAGCGCGGCCTCGTTGACGAGGTTCGCGAGGTCCGCGCCCGAGAATCCCGGCGTCGACGCCGCGATCCTGTCGAGGTCGACGTCAGCAGCGAGCTTCACCTTGCGTGCATGCACCTGCAGGATCTGCAGGCGTCCCTTCTTGTCGGGCCGGTCGACCAGCACCACGCGGTCGAAGCGCCCGGCGCGCAAGAGCGCCGGGTCGAGGATCTCGGGGCGGTTGGTGGCCGCGAGCAGCACGAGGCCGGTGCTCGGGTCGAAGCCGTCGAGCTCCACCAGGAGCTGGTTCAGGGTCTGCTCGCGCTCGTCGTGGCCGCCGATGCCGCCCGCGCCGCGCGCGCGGCCGAGCGCGTCGAGCTCGTCGATGAAGATGATCGCGGGCGCCTTCTGCCGAGCCTGCTCGAACAGATCCCTGACTCTCGCCGCGCCGACGCCGACGAACATCTCGACGAACTCGGCGCCCGAGATGGAGAAGAACGCGACGCCGGCTTCGCCCGCGACCGCGCGCGCGAGCAGCGTCTTGCCGGTGCCCGGCGGGCCGACGAGCAGCACGCCCTTGGGGACGCGCGCGCCCAGGCGCCCGTATTTCTTCGGGTCCTTGAGGAAGTCGACCACCTCCTGCAGCTCGGCCTTCGCCTCCTCGACGCCCGCTACGTCCTTGAAGCTGACGCCGGTCTTGTTCTCCACGTAGATCCGCGCGCGGCTCTTGCCGATCGCCATGAAGCCGCCCAGCCCGCCGCCCGCCTGGTTGGACATGCGCCGCACCAGCAGGAACCAGATGCCGAAGAACACGAGCGCCGGCACGATCCACGACAGGAGATCGCGCAGGAACGTGCTCTCCTGCACGCGCGTGTATTTCACGCCGTATTTGCTGAGGCGCTCCGCGACCTCGGGCGGGACTAGGTTCGCGACCACGATCGACTTGCCCTTCTCGGGAGACTTGAGCTTGCCGGTGATGTGCTGGTCCGAGACCGTCACTTCGGCGATCTTGTCCTGGCCAAGGAGCTGCTCGAACTCGCTGTAGGGCACCACCTCGACGGTCTGGACGCGCTGCCACCACTGCTGCACGAGCACCATCGCGAGCAGCGCGAAAATCAAATAACCGAGGTTGAACTGCGTTTTTCGTTCCATCGCCATGAGTTGGGGGCGGACCGGGAGTTGGGCAACCGAGGCTATTTTCGCCTTGAATGTGCCCGGCGTGGCCCCCATCTGCGTTTCAGGCGTAACGAATAACCAAGCTGGATCAACGAACTGGATCAACGCGATGCGATTCGACAAGCTGACCACCAAGCTGCAGGAGGCGCTCTCCGAGGCCCAGAGCCTCGCCTTGGGTCGGGATCAGCAGTACATCGAGCCCGAGCACCTGCTCGCCGCGCTTCTCGCCCAGGAGGACGGCGGCGTTGCCGGCCTCGTCGCCAAGGCGGGCGGCAATGCCTCGGCCCTCAAGAAAAACGCATCTCAACTGATCGAAAAGCTCCCGAAGGTCGAGGGCACGCCGGGCGAAGTGATGATCTCGCGCGACCTGACGCAGCTTCTCAACGTCGCGGACAAGGAAGCGCAGAAGCGCGGCGATCAGTACATCGCCTCCGAGCTTTTCCTGCTCGCGGCGGTGTCGGACAAGGGCCGGGTCGGCAGCCTGCTGAAGGACGCGGGGCTGACCAGGAAGGCGCTCGAGAAGGCGGTCGAGGAAGTGAGGGGTGGGCAATCCGTGAGCGGACAGGGCGACGAATCGCAGCGCGGCGCCCTCGCGAAATACACGCTGGATCTGACCGAGAGAGCGCGGCGGGGAAAGCTCGACCCGGTGATCGGCCGCGACGAGGAGATCCGGCGCTGCATCCAGATCCTGCAGCGGCGCACCAAGAACAACCCGGTCCTGATCGGCGAGCCCGGCGTCGGCAAGACCGCCATCGTCGAGGGCCTGGCGCAGCGCATCATCAACAATGAAGTTCCAGAATCTCTTCGCAACAAGACCGTTCGTGTGCTCGACCTGGCCTCATTGCTCGCCGGCGCGAAGTACCGCGGCGAGTTCGAGGAGCGCCTCAAGACGGTGCTGAAGGACCTGGCCAGGGACGAGGGCAGCACGATCATCTTCATCGACGAGATCCACACGCTCGTCGGTGCGGGCAAGGCCGAGGGCGCGATCGATGCCGGCAACATGCTGAAGCCGGCGCTATCCCGTGGTGAACTTCATTGCATCGGCGCCACCACCCTCGACGAGTACCGCAAGAACATCGAGAAGGACGCCGCGCTCGAGCGCCGCTTCCAGCGGGTGCTGGTCGAGGAGCCGAGCGTCGAGGACACCATCGCGATCCTGCGCGGCCTGCAGGAGCGCTACGAGGTGCACCACGGCGTCGAGATCACCGATCCGGCCATCGTCGCGGCCGCGGAGCTCTCGCACCGCTACATCACCGACCGGTTCCTCCCCGACAAGGCGATCGACCTGATCGACGAGGCGGCGGCGCGCATCAAAATGGAAATCGACTCCAAGCCCGAGGCGATGGACCGGCTCGAGCGACGCCTGATCCAGCTGAAGATCGAGCGCGAGGCGGTGCGCAAGGAGAAAGACGAAGCTTCTCAGAAAAGATTGAGTTTGATCGAGCAGGAAATCTCGAGGCTGGAGAAAGAGTATTCCGACCTCGACGAGGAGTGGAAGGCCGAGAAGGCGAGCGTCCAGGGCACCGCGCACATCAAGGAGGCGATCGAGAAGCTGCGCCTCGAGATGACCGAGCTGCAAAGGAAGGGCCAGTACGACAAGCTCGCGGAGCTGCAGTACGGCAAGCTTCCTCAACTGGAAAAGCAGCTGCGGGCAGCGGAGAAGAAGCAGCCCGAGCAAAAACCGAAGCTCCTGCGCACCCAGGTCGGCGCCGAGGAAATCGCCGAGGTCGTGTCGCGCGCCACCGGCATCCCGGTGTCGAAGATGATGCAGGGCGAGCGCGAGAAGCTGATCCGCATGGAGGAGGTGCTGCACCAGCGCGTGGTCGGCCAGGACGAGGCGGTGCGCCTCGTCTCCGACGCGATCCGCCGCTCGCGCTCGGGACTGTCCGATCCGAACCGGCCCTACGGGTCGTTCCTCTTTCTCGGGCCGACGGGCGTGGGCAAGACCGAGCTATGCAAGGCGCTCGCGTCGTTCCTCTTCGACTCGGAAGACCACCTCATCCGCATCGACATGTCCGAGTACGGCGAGCGCCATTCCGTCGCGCGGCTGATCGGCGCGCCGCCGGGCTACGTCGGCTACGATGAAGGCGGCCAGCTCACCGAGCAGGTGCGGCGCAAGCCTTACTCGGTCATCCTGTTCGACGAGGTCGAGAAGGCGCATCCGGACGTGTTCAACGTGTTCCTGCAGATCCTCGACGAAGGCCGGCTGACCGACGGGCAGGGGCGCACGGTCGACTTCAAGAACACCGTGCTCGTCATGACCTCGAACCTCGGCTCGCAGATGATCCAGAGCATGGCGGGCAGCGACTACCAGGTCGTCAAGCTGGCGGTGATGGGCGAGGTCAAGACCCAGTTCCGGCCCGAGTTTGTCAACCGGATCGACGAGATCGTGGTGTTCCACGCCCTCGGCGAGGAGCACATCAAGCAGATCGCGCGCATCCAGCTCGAGACGCTGCGAGGCCGCCTCGCGAAGATGGAGTACGGGCTCGAGGTCGCCGACGCCGCGCTCGCCGAGCTGGCGAAAGTCGGCTTCGACCCGGTCTACGGCGCGCGGCCGCTCAAGCGCGCGATCCAGTCCGAGATCGAGAACCCGCTCGCCAAGGCGATCCTCGAGGGCCGCTTCGCGCCGAAGGACGTCATCGCCGTAGACTACCGCGGCGGCAAGATGGCTTTCGAGAAAAAGAAGAGCGTCAAAGCCGCCGCGTAAAACTGGGTCCCCGCTTTCGCGGGGACGACGAGCAGCTTTTTACTGCCCCATCAGCTTCTCGAGCTTCTGGTAATCGTCGACCGAGCCGTGGCCGCCGGCGAAGCGCTCGGGCTGGATGCCCGCCTTCTTCACGGCGCTGACGACCGAGGCCTGGCCCGCATTCGGCTTCGGCGGGAGCGGCTGGCCCGGGTTCCAGAGGTCGGTCACGTAGCCGAGCTTCGCGTCGGGCACCCACACCATCAGCATGCCCTTGGCATGCGGGTTGTCCATCGCATAAGCCATCACCTGGCGACCCTTGCTGTCGGTCATGACGTGGCTTTGCGGCACTTCCATGATCGGAATGCGACTGAGGTCCATCACCTTCATGTCGGGATTGCGCGTGGCCGGAGCCCTCAGCACCTCGTTGAAGTGCTTGTAGTTCCCCTGGCCGACGACGAGCGTTGCGCCCTCGCCGAGCACACCGCGCACGCCGCCGGCGTGGTCCATGTGATGGTGCGTGAGCACCACCCAGCGGATCGGCTTGCCCGCGAACTGCGATTTCGTGGCATTGACGAGCCACATCGACTGCGCGTCGGTGACCGGCGCGTCGACCACGATCAGGTGATCGCTCATCTCGACGACCAGGCTGTTGTGCGAGCCGCCGACGAGTTGGAACACACCGGGCGAGAGCTGCTGCAGCCGCAGGCCGGGCGAGCCCTTGGTGTCGTAGCTCACGTTGTCGGAATCCAGATAGGTGCCGATGTACTGACGGCGGATCACCCACTGATAGGGCACGTTGCCGGCCGCGGGCTTGGCCGCATTGGCGAGCACGCCGGCCGGAATCTGGAGGCGTGCCTGGTCGATCGGCGGGTTGATGCGTACCTCGGTGAGTTGGGTTTCCTGCACCACGCGGCCGTTCAGCTGGATGCTGCGCTTCATCGGGATCTTGACACCGCTGAACTCGCGCCAATCGGACAGCACGGAGTCGTAATTCACGTCGCCCCAGATGTTGTCGTAGTCGAGGTTGCGCACGCGTTCCGGCAAACCGGTCTTCGGATCGAACGCGACGATGAAGTCCTGGTACTGCACGGCCGGAAGGCCGTTGATGTCGGCGGCGGGCTTGACTGCGTCGGGATTCGCGAGCATCGCCGACATCAGCCCTGCGATGCCGGTGCGCGTGCGCTCGCGCTGCGTGGTGGCAAGGCGGTAACCCGACATCGAGTGCGCGGGCGGGTTCGCCTTTTGGCTCTCGGCGTTGCGGCCGTTGCTGTCGATGCCGATCACGTAGCCCGCCTGGGGCGTCACGACCTCGCTATAGGTGAAGGTGCGCGCCGTCGGGTAGGCGAAGTTCTTCTGGTAGTCGTACCGGGTCGTACGGGAAGCGATGTCGGAAATCGTGTCGATCTTCCCCTCCGCGGAGAAGCGCGCCTCACCTCCCGGGACCTCGGACTGCTCGGGCTCCCACCATTTCGACGTGGCGCTGGTGCTGATCGTCTTCATGTCGCCGAGGGCCTTGGCGCCGCCCATGGCATCGGCGGCCTTGCTGACCAGGCTCTGCTCTTTGGTCGGGGTGGCGCAGGAACCCAGGATAAAAGCGCCAAAAAGCGCTGCGAGCGCGTACCTCATCGTCTCCTCCTCTAGGGGTGGGCAGGGAGGAGAACACTAGGCCGAAAGGGCTATTCCTTCAAGACATTCCGCAGCGCGCCCTGACGGCTATCTCCTGGCGGTCTCGGAGGGGGTGACCGCCGTGAACTCGGAGCGGCTGATGCGGCCGTCGCCGTCGCGATCGACCGCCAGCCAGTTGGTGCTGAGCGCCTCCACGCTGGTCAGCTCGGTGCCGGTGAGGTAACCGTCGTGGTTTTTGTCCAGGCGGTCGAACAGGGCCTGGCTCGACGCGGCGTCCCGGCGGAAGCTCGGACGCGGGGCGGTCGCGCCGCCCGAAGCGCTCTCTTCCTTGGCCGGAACCGCGCCGGCCGGCTTTTCCTGGGCGTAGGCAGGGGCGAGGGCGAAAAGCGCGAGCGCAAGGAGCAGCTTCATGGGCGCGAGCATAGCCCTGCCATTCGCACGCCGCCGAGCAGGGCGGCATGCGCCGCCCGGCGCATCCTCAGCGCGCGGCGAGGACCGGGAGAGGGGACTCCGCGCGGATCCGGCGGGCCTGCTGGAGGAGCTCTTCCCAAAGGCTATCGGTGTCCTTGCGGAAGATGGTCTCCACGTCGGCGTTCATGACCGACCACAGGCCCCGGTCGATCTCGCTCTTCAGCTCGCCCGGGCGCCAGCCCACGTAGCCGACGAAATAGCGCGCCTCGTTCGGCGTCGTCTCGATGACGTGGTCGATGGTATTCGCCCGAAAGGCGAGATAGAGGTGGTTCATCAGCTCCACCGAGCCGCCGCCCGGGGTTTGATCCGAACGCACCAGCGCCACCAAGGCGCCGCGGGAGAACGGTCCTCCGTAATACACCGGCTCAACGACCTTCTTCGACGGCTCGTGCTCGGGGAAGAGGCTCCCCAGCGAGCGCTTCGTCGGCCGGTTGAGGATGACGCCGACGTGGCCGCCGTTGGGCGCGGGCGCGGCGAGCAGCACCGTCTGCCGGTACTCGAGGTCGCGGAACGCGGGATGCGCCACCAGCAGCATGGCATCTTCCTGCAGTTGCGCGTGCGCCATTCCGGGCGCCAGGCTGGACACGAGAACAAGAACCAGGGCTGTGGCGAAGCGAAGTGCGGCGGTCATGATTTCAGTATACCTGTGGATTTGGCGCCGCTGCCATAGGGTCCGGTTGTCGTACCTTTTAGCTAACGAGCAGGCACCTTGCAGCACTTGAAAGCATGCGCAGGCGCCCGGCTAGCTGAACGCCTGGATGCCTGTCTGCGCCCGGCCGAGGATCAGCGCGTGGATGTCGTGCGTGCCCTCGTAGGTATTGACAACCTCGAGGTTCACCACGTGGCGGATGACGCCGAACTCGTCGGAGATTCCGTTGCCGCCGAGCATGTCGCGCGACACGCGCGCGATGTCGAGCGCCTTGCCGCAAGAATTGCGCTTCATGATCGAGGTGACCTCGGCCGCCGCGCTGCCCTCGTCCTTCATGCGTCCGAGGCGCAGGCACCCCTGCAGGCCGAGCGCGATCTCGGTCTGCATGTCGGCGAGCTTCTTCTGCACCAGCTGGTTCGCCGCGAGCGGGCGGCCAAACTGCTTGCGGTCCAAGACATAGGTTCTAGCTCTGAACCAGCAATCTTCCGCAGCGCCGAGCGCGCCCCAGGCGATGCCGTAGCGCGCCGAGTTGAGGCAGGTGAACGGCCCCTTCAGGCCGCGCACCTCGGGAAACGCGTTCTCGTCCGGGCAGAACACGTCGTCCATCACGATCTCGCCGGTGATCGAGGTGCGCAGGCCGACCTTGCCGTGAATCGCGGGAGCCGAGAGGCCCTTCATTCCTTTTTCCAGAACAAAGCCTCTTATTTGCTCATTCTCCTTCGCCCAAACGACAAAGACATCGGCGATCGGCGAGTTCGAGATCCACATCTTGCTCCCGGTGAGGCTGTAGCCGCCGGAGACCTTCTTCGCGCGCGTCTGCATCGAGCCCGGATCGGAGCCGTGGTTGGGCTCGGTGAGGCCGAAGCAGCCGATCCATTCGCCGCTCGCGAGCCGGGGAAGAAATTTCTTCTTTGTTCCCGAATTCCCGAATTCGTAGATCGGCAGCATGACCAGCGAGGACTGCACGCTCATCATGGAGCGGTAGCCCGAGTCGACGCGCTCGACCTCGCGCGCGATCAGGCCGTACGAGACGTAGTTGAGGCCGGGGCCGCCGTACTCCGGCGGAATCGTCGGCCCGAGCAGGCCGAGCGCGCCCATCTCGCGAAAGATGTTCGGATCCGTCTTCTCCGACCTGAAGGCTTCCAGCACGCGAGTTGCCAGCCTGTCCTGGCAGTAGGCGCGCGCCGCGTCGCGCACCATGCGCTCGTCCTCGGTGAGCTGCTGCTCGAGGAGCAGCGGGTCGTCCCAGACGAACTCGGCTTTGGGCTTCTTGATGGGCGCGTTCATCACTGCATCCTTTCGAGGATCACGGCGAGGCCCTGGCCGACGCCGATGCACAGCGACACCGCGGCGTAGCGCCCGCCCGACTGCTGCAGCTCGCGCGCGACCGTGAGCGCGAGGCGCGCGCCCGAGGCGCCGAGCGGATGGCCGATGGCGATCGCGCCGCCGTTCGGATTGACGCGCGGGTCCTTGAAGTCGACCTCCATCAGCCTGAGGCAGCCGAGCACCTGGCTCGCGAAGGCCTCGTTGATCTCGATGATGTCCACCTCTTTTAGCTTCAGCCCTGCACGCTCGAGAGCGAGCGGGATTGCATAGGCAGGACCTACGCCCATGATGCGCGGCTCGACGCCGGCGCTCGCCGCCGACACGATGCGCGCGATCGGTTTCTTGCCTTTCTTCTCGCCCCACTTGCGGCTCGCGATGACCAGCGCGGCGGCGCCGTCGTTGACGCCCGAGGCGTTGCCGGCGGTGACCACGCCGCCTTCGAACAGCGGCTTGAGTTTTTGAAGCGATTCGAGCGTGCTATCCCGGCGGGGATGCTCGTCCGCGTCCACGACGGCAGGAGGCGAGTCCTTTTTCTTCGCCGGAAGCGAGATGGCATGGATCTCGCCCTTGTAGAAGCCCTCCGCCTCCGCCTTCGCGTACTTCTGCTGCGAAGCGAGGGCAAACTCGTCGGCCTGCTCGCGCGACACGCCGAACTCCTTCGCCACGTTGTCCCCGGTCTCGGGCATCGAGTGGTTGCCGAACTGCTTTACGACCTTCGGGTTCGGAAAGCGCGAGCCGATCGTGGTGTCGAACATCTTCACCTCCCGGCTGTAGGGCGAGTCGGCCTTGGAGAAGACGTAGGGCGCGCGGCTCATGCTCTCGACACCGCCGGCGATGTAGAGATCGCCTTCGCCCACGGTGACCGCGCGCGCCGCGTCGACCACGGCCTGCAGGCCGCTCGCGCACAGGCGGTTCACCGTGACGCCGGGCGTAGTCGGCGGCAGGCCGGAAAGCAGCGCCGCGAAGCGGGCGACGTTGCGCGAGTCTTCGCCGGCCTGGTTGACGCAGCCGAGGACGACGTCGCTGATCTCCCTCGGCTCGATCTTGTTGCGCGCCACCACTTCCTTGATCACCTCGGCCGCGAGGTCGTCGGGCCGCAGCGGGGCGAGCTTGCCGGCGTGCCGGCCGATGGGGGTGCGCAGTCCGTCGTAGATGAAGGCTTCGAGCATTTGTTACTCCGCAGACAAGAGGGATATTCCGAGCTTGGCTCGGCGCTTTAGCCAGGGACTCGGGCGGTAGCGCGGCTCCTGGTAGAAATCGTGCATCGCCTCGAGCACGGCGAGGACGCGAGCGGCGCCGGCCGCGTCGCCCATGGCGAGCGGACCACGCGGATAGGACAGGCCCAGCACCACCGCCCGGTCGAGGTCTTCCGGCGTGGCGATGCGCATCTGGGCGATGTCGCAGCCGACGTTGACGATGTGCGCGACGACGCGCTGCGCCACGAAGCCGGGCGAATCCTTGATCACCGACACCGGCACGCCGTCGGAACCGAGCAGAGAATGCGCCGACTCTTTCACCTCGTGGGTCGTCACAGGGGTCGGCATCAAGGTCCTGCGCTTGGAAAAGCCAAACAGCGGGTCGACGGCGAGCGTGCGGCGCGGATCGAGGCCAAGCTCGAGCGCGCTGGTGGTCGCATCCTTGCCGAGCGGAGCTACGAAGCACACGGCTGCCGCGTCGGGCTTCGCCGTCATGCGCGCTTCGAGCTTGCCGAGCAGCTCCTTCAGCTCGGGGACTGCCCACACCGATTCTGGTTTTTTTGCGTTTGGAATCGGCTGATCCGGCGCCGGCTCCGCGGTTCCGTCCTTCCCATAGCTATACCACCCTCTGCCCGTCTTGCGGCCGAGCAGGCCCGCGGCGACACGCGGCTCGCACAGGAACGAGGGCTTGTACTTCGGCTCCTCGAAGTACTGCTGGTACATCGATTTCATGACCGCGTGCGACACGTCGAGCCCGACGAGGTCCATCAGCCCGAACGGGCCGAGGCGGAATCCGGCGGCGTCGACCAGGATGCGGTCGATGGTGGAGAAATCGGCGACGCCCTCCGAGAGGATGCGCAGCGCCTCGGGCACGTAGGCCCGGCCGGCGTGGTTGACGACGAAGCCCGGCGTGTCCTTGCAGGCGATCGGCGTGTGGCCGAAGCGCCGCGCCAGCTCCGAGAGCGCGTCGGTCACCCAATGCTCGGTGAGCTCCCCGGCCACCACCTCCACGACCTTCATCACCGGCACCGGGTTGAAGAAGTGGTAGCCCGCGACGCGCTGCGGCCGCTTGCAGGCCGCCGCCATGGCGGTCACCGAGAGCGAGGAGGTGTTCGAGGCGAGTACCGTATCGGGGCCGACGACGCCCTCGAGCCGCGAGAAGAGCTCGCGCTTCGCGCCGAGATCCTCGACGATCGCCTCGACCACGAGCTGGCAGGGCGCGAGTGCCTCCAGGCGCTCGACGACCTCGATGCGCCCGAGGGCGGCGTCGGCGGCGCCGCGCTCGAGCTTGCCCCGCTCGGCCAGCTTTCCAAGGGTCTCGCCGATGGCGGCCTTCGCCCTTCGGGCCGCGTCGGGCTGAGCGTCGAACACCAGGGTGCGCATGCCGCATTGGGCTAGCACCTGGATGATGCCGCGGCCCATGGTGCCCGAGCCGGCGACGCCGGCGACCAGATCGGCGCGGGAAATATCTAACATGAAAGGGGAAAACGTATTGTAGTAGCTATAATCCACCGAGAGGATACGGAGGAGGCTCTCGAAAATGAGACGCATGCTTGCGGCCGCCGGGTGCGCGCTGCTGGTCGGCACCCTTTGGGGAACGGCGTTCGCGCAGCCCTTTCCTTCCAAGCCGATCACGCTGATCGTGCCGTGGCCCGCCGGGGGCAGCACCGACCTCTATTTCCGCAAGCTCGGCGAGGTCGCCCAGCGCCCCCTCGGCCAGACGCTGGTGATCGAGAACCGGCCCGGCGGCAGCGGCATGAACGGCCCGGCGACCATGGCCAAGACCGCCAGGCCCGACGGCTACACGATCTCGCAGCTCACCATTTCCGCCTTCCGCATGCCGCACATGCAGAAGGTCGACTGGGACCCGATCAACGACTTCACCTACATCATCGGCCTCGCCGGCTACACCTTCGGCATCGTGGTGAAGGCCGATTCGCAGTTCAAGACCTTCAACGACCTGATCGCCTACGCGAAGGCAAATCCCGGCAAGCTCTCCTACGCCACACCCGGAACCGGCACTTCGCTGCACCTGGCGATGGAGGAAGTCGCCGCCAAGGCCGGCGTCCAGTTCCTGCACGTCCCGTTCAAGGGCTATGCCGACGGCGCGATCGCCCTGATGGGCGGCCACGTCATGCTGCAGGTCGATTCCACCGGCTGGGCCAAGCAGGTCGACGCCGGCGCGCAGCGCCTGCTCGCGACGCTGGGCGACAAGCGCACGCGCTGGAATGCGCCGACGGTGAAGGAGCTCGGCGTCGATACCGTGTCGAATTCGCCGTTCGGCCTGGTGGGCCCGAAAGGCATGGCGCGGGACACGGTGAAGATCCTGCACGACGCGTTCAGGAAATCGCTCGATGATCCCGAGTATCTGAAGGTGCTGGCGCAGCTCGACCAGCCCGGCTGGTACAAGTCGAGCGAGGATTACGCGAAGTGGGCTGCCGAGACCCTGCAGGCGGAACGCGCCACCATCGAGCGCGTAGGACTGCTGGTGAAGTAGGCGTTGATGATGAAATACGAGGGGGCGTCATGAAATACCAGAGAATCCTGCTTGCGTACAACGGCTCCAAGGAAGGCAGGCGCGCGCTGCTCGAATGCGCCGATCTCGCGAGCTTCCTCAAGGCCGAGACGCATCTTCTCGCCGTCGCGAGCATGCCGCCGAGCCTGTTCCTCACCGAGGGCTTCGTGCCCGAGGAGCTGCTCGAGGAGGAGAAGAAGCGCACCCAGACCGTCCTCGACGAAGGCATCCGCAAGCTGCGCGAGGGCGGCTTCAACGCCACCGGCCATCTCGCGGTCGGCGAGCCGGTGGAGGAGATCTGCCGCCTCGCGAAGAGCCTGCGGACCGACCTCATCGTGGTCGGCCACAACCAGAACACTTCCTTCGCGGCGCGCTGGTGGAAAGGCTCGGTCGGGGCCTCGCTCCTCGATTACTCCCCTTGCAGCATCCTGATCGCCCTGTCTCAGACTTGATGTTGAAAGGCCGGCTCGAAGACGACCGGATGCTGACGGGTCGGGGACGCTACGTTTCCGACTGGAATCTTCCCCGCCAGGCGCACGCGTATTTCGTGCGCTCGGACCGCGCACACGCCGAGATCGTTTCGATCGACAAGGATGCCGCGCTCCGGAGCCCCGGCGTGCTTGCGGTGTTCACCGGCGAAGATCTCAAGGCGCTGAAGTCGCTGCCGGCCGCTCTGCCGGTGAAGGGCCGCGGTGGCAGCGAGCTGATCAATCCCGGACGGCCGGCGCTAGCGCAGGGCCGGGTGCGCTTCGTCGGCGACGCGGTGGCGCTCGTGGTCGCCGAAAGCGCCGCGGCGGCGCAGGACGCGGCCGAGCTCGTCACGGTCGACTATCGCGATCTTCCGGCGGTGATCGAGGCCACCGAGGCCGTCGCGCCTGGCGCTCCTTTGGTCCACGAGAGCGTGGCGGGCAACGTCGTTCTCGATTTCGAGTCCGGAAACGAGGCATTGACCGGAAAGGCTTTCGAGAGTGCGGCCCGCGTGGTGAAGCTGAGCGTCCACAACTCGCGCGTGGTCGGAAACCCGATGGAGCCGCGCGCCTGCCTCGCCGCGTATCTGCCGGAAGAGGGGATGTACCACCTCTACACGTGTACGCAGGGCGCGCCGATCATGCGCAACCAGCTCTCGGCCGTGCTCGGCGTACCGCCGGAGAAGATCCGCGTGATCGCAGAGGAAGTCGGCGGCGGCTTCGGCGTGCGCTTCAACCTCTACCCCGAATACTGCGCGGCGCTCTTCGCCGCGAAGGCGCTCGGCCGCCCGGTGAGGTGGACCGGCACGCGCTCGGAGGTGTTCCTCGCCGACGAGCAGGCGCGCGACGTGCTCTCGCACGGCGAGCTCGCCCTCGACGCCGCGGGGCGCATCGTCGGGATGCGCTTCGACATGCTCGCGAACCTCGGCGCCTACCTCGCGCCGACGGGACCGTTCATCAACACGATCGGCATCGTGAACTGCATCTCGGGGGTCTACGACGTGCCGGCCACCTACGCGCGCATCCGGCTCGCGCTTACCAACACGGCGCCGATGGCGGCCTATCGCGGCGCGGGGCGTCCGATCATGTCCTACGCGATCGAGCGCCTGGTCGAGCATGCGGCGAGCGAGCTCGGCGTCGACGCGGCCGAGCTGCGCCGCAGGGGCTTCATCCCGAAGGACCGCTTTCCGTACCGGATTGCCGCCGGCTTCGAGTACGACTGCGGCGACTTTGCGGGAGTGCTGGAGAAAGCGCTCGCGGCCGCGGACTGGGACGGATTTCCCGGAAGAAAGGAAGCGGCGAAAAAGCGCGGACGACTGCGCGGCCGCGGCATGTCGACCTACATCGAGGCGACCGGCGCCGGGTTTGCGCCGCAGGACCAGGTCGAGCTGCGCTGGCAGTTTGACAAAAGCGGCGATGGCACGCTGACCCTCTACGCGCCCACGCACAACCACGGCCAGGGGCAGGAGACGACCTTCGCGCAGGTGGTGACGCGCGAGCTGGGCGTGCCGCTCGAGCTGGTGCGCCTGCGTACCGCGGGTCCGGAGTTCTATCTGACCGGCAACGCGACCGGCGGCTCGCGTTCGCTCCTTGCCGTGGGGAGCGTGCTGATGCTCGCCGCGCGCGAGATGGTGAAGAAGGGCCTCTCCGTGGCGGCCGAGGAGCTCGAGGCGGCCCAGGCCGACATCGAGTTTGCCGCGGGAAGCTACCGCATCAAGGGCACCGACCGCGCGATCTCGATCCAGAGCCTCGCGCAAAGGCGCGCCGGCGAGCTTGACATCGCCTACGCCAACAAATTCGGCGCCACCTTTCCGAACGGCTGCCACATCGCGGAGGTCGAGATCGATCCCGAGACCGGCGAGGCGGAGATCGCGTCCTACGTCGCCTGCGACGACGCCGGCAACATCGTCAACCACCAGATCGTCGAGGGACAGGTGCAGGGCGGGCTCACGCAGGGCGCGGGGCAGGTCTTCAATGAGCTCGCGGTGTACGACCGCGAAAGCGGCCAGCTCCTCACCGGCAGCTTCATGGACTACGCGATGCCGCGCGCCGGGCTCGTGTCCAACCTGAAGCTGCTGGACCACCCGGTGCCCACGCAGCTCAATCCGCTCGGCGCGAAGGGCGTGGGCGAGGCCGGCGTCACCGGCTCGCTGCCCGCGCTGATGAACGCCGTGGTGGACGCGCTGCGCTCGGCCGGGGTGAGCCACTTCGAGCTTCCCGCGACTCCGCAGCGGATCTGGCAGGCGCTTCGGCAAGCACGCTCCTGAGCGCGTCCAGGGCCCCCGAACGGTGGCCCTGACGCCAGACGAGCCGGGTGGTCGAGGCCGCGATGTCCTTCGGCAGGGGATGGATGCGCACTTCGCGCTCCGGACGCAGCGCGCGGATCACCGAGCGCGGCACCACCGCGATGCCGCTGCCGGCTGCGACGCAGGCTACGATGGCGTGGTAGGAGCCGTATTCCATGACGCGCTCGGGTGACACGCCGGAGCGCCCGAGCCAGCTTTCCAGGCGCAGGCGATAGGAGCAGCCGGCGGCGAAGGCGAGCACCGGCAGGTGCGCCGCGTCCTTCGCGCCGCGGATCGCGGCGAAGCCCTTCGGCGCGATCAGCACCAGCTCCTCGCTGAAGACGGGCAGCGTCTCGAGCCCCTGCGCGGTGAACGGCTCGGCGACGAACGCCGCCTCGACCTCTCCGCTCAAGACTCTTCCCACCAGAGCGCCGGAAGTGCCCGTCACCAGCTCGAGGCGCACCTCGGGATACGCGAGGTGGTAGCGCGAGAGCACCGGCGGGAGCCGCGTCGCGGCGGTGCTCTCGAGGGAGCCGATGCGCAGCACCCCGCGCGGCGCACCGCTCCGCAGCGCGGCGCGGGCCTCGGACGAAAGCGCGAGCAGGCGCTCTGCGTAGGCGAGCAGCGTGCGGCCTTCGGACGACAGCTCGAGGCGCCGGTTGCGGCGGTGGAAAAGCTGCGCGCCCAGGCTCGCTTCGAGCTGCTTCACCCGCGTGGTGATGTTCGACTGCACGCGGTGCAGGCGCGCCGCGGCCTTGGTGATGCCGCCCGCTTCGGCCACCGTTTTGAAAATCTGCAATGCGATGAGGTCCATGCAAAGAGTATAGGGGATACCAGTTCTCGTTTCGTGATGGACTTCTTCTGAATTATTCATTTTTCATGAACAAGAGGCCGATCTACACTGCAACCCATGTCGCCGGCCGCGGTGGCGGCGGCGGGCCTTGCCGCGCTCGCGGCCGGCATGGGCATCGGCCGCTTCGCCTTCACCCCGATCCTGCCCCTGATGCAGGCCGAGGGCACGCTCACGCTCGCGGGCGGCGGCTGGCTCGCGGCCGCGAACTACGCCGGCTACCTCGCCGGCGCCCTGACCGCGACGCTCGTTTCGGCCTCCGTCGCGCTGCGCGCGGGCCTGGCGGGGATCGCTCTCTGCACGCTCCTCATGGGCATCGATGCTCATTTCGCAGGCTGGATCGCGCTGCGCGCGGCGGCCGGAGTGGCGAGCGCGTGGGTCCTGATCCACGTCTCGGCGTGGAGCCTCGCGCGCCTGCCAATCACGCGCCCGGCGCTGAGCGGCACGGTGTACGCGGGCGTCGGCGTCGGCGCGGCGCTCGCCGGTGCGGTGTGCCTCGCGGCGTTGCGCTTTCATCTCACCGCGCGCGACGTCTGGCTCGTGCTGGGAGCGATCGCGCTCGCCGTCGCGGCGGCGCTCTGGCCCCTGTTCGCCGAAGGAAAAAGGGCGGCTGCGCACGCCGCTCCCCTTCGATGGAGCGGCCAGTCGCTCCTGCTGGTGGCGTGCTATGGCGCGTTCGGCTTCAGTTACATCATCCCCGCCACCTTCATCCCCGCGTTCGCGCGCGAAGCGCTCGGCGATGCGGCGCTCTATGGCTGGGCCTGGCCGCTCTTCGGCGCCGCGGCGGCCGCCTCGACCGTGGCGGCCGCGCCGCTAGTGCGGCGCTTCGGCGCGCGCAGCGTATGGATCGAAGGCCACCTCGTCATGGCGCTCGGGCTCCTGGCGCCGCTGGTGCTGCCCGACGCGGCCGGCATCATGGCCTGCGCGCTGTGCGTAGGAGTGACCTTCATGGTGATCACGATGGCCGGCCTGCAGGAGGCCCGCCGGCTCTTCGGCACCGGCGTGCTCGCCGCCATGACGGCCGGTTTTGCCGCCGGGCAGATCGCGGGACCGGCCTTCGTCAGCGTTCTTTCCCATGCCGGCGGGCGGCCGGAACACGCCTGGATCGGCGCGTGCGTCGTGCTGGTGGCAGCCGCGGCGGCGCTTTTCTTTCGGAGACCTCAGCCATGAACGATCGCATGCCGCCGCTTGCCCCCGAAGCGATGTCCGAAGAGCAAAGAGCTGCGGCGGCCGAGCTCGCTGCGGGGCCGCGAGGCGGCGTGCGCGGGCCGTTCGTTCCGCTCCTGCGCAGCCCCGAGCTCATGCGGCGCCTGCAGAAGGTCGGCGAGTACCTGCGCTACGAGAGCGCGCTCGAGCGCCGCCTGGGCGAGTTTGCGATGCTCATCGTGTCGCGCCAGCTCACGCAGCAATTCGAATGGCAGGTGCACTATCCGCTCGCTATCTCCGCCGGCCTGGCGAAGGAGACCGCGGACGCGTTGGCGCGCGGTGCCCGTCCGCGGGCGATGCGCGAGGACGAGGCGGCGGTGTACGACTTCTGCAGCGAGCTCCTGCACGTCCACGGAGTTTCCGAGGACGCCTACGGCGCAGCGCTCGCCCACCTCGGAGAACGCGGCGTGGTGGATCTGATCGGCCTGGTCGGCTATTTCATCACCGTATCGCTCGTCCTGAACGCCGCCCATACGCCGGCTGTCCCGCGGCCGGGGGTAGAGCCGTTGGAACCATTCCCGAGCTGACCGGAGCCGGCGCGGCCTCTTTTTTGCTGGGGCCGGCTATGCTGCTTGCGCCGCTCAGGCGGATCTACACGCTCTTCCAGGAATCGTTCGAGGCCTGGACGGAGGACTACGCCCCCAGCATGGGCGCGGCGCTCTCGTACTACACCCTGTTTTCCATCGCGCCGCTGCTCTTGATCGTGGTCGGGCTGGCCGGGCTGGTGTTCGGCCCGGATGCGGCACGCGGCGAGATCTTCGGACAACTGCGCGGCCTGATGGGCGACCAGGGCGCCGCGGGGATCGAGCGACTTCTCGCTGCCGCCGACAAGCCGGAGGGCGGCCTCATCGCGACCGTCACCGGCTCGGCAATGCTCGTCCTCGGCGCGATGTCGGTGTTCGGCGAGCTGCAGAACGCGCTCGACCGCATCTGGCGCGCGCCGGCGCGCAAGAAGAGCGCCGGATGGTGGAACCTGCTGCGCTCGCGGCTGCTGTCCTTCGGCATGATCCTCGGCATCGCGTTCCTGCTCATGGTGTCGCTGGTGGTGAGCGCGGTGCTGTCGGCGCTCGGCCGGTTCTGGAGTCCGATGTTCAAGGAGTGGGAAACGGCCGCGCACCTGATCGACATCGGCGTGAGCTTCGGCCTCGTGACCGTGCTCTTCGCCATGATCTACAAGCTCATCCCGCGCGTGCGGATCGCCTGGCGCGACGTCTGGGTCGGCGCCGCGGTCACCGCCGGCCTGTTCGCGGCCGGCAAGTTCCTCATCGGCCTGTACCTCGGCAAGAGCAGCGTCGCCTCTGCGTTCGGCGCCGCCGGGTCGCTGGTGGTCATGATGGTATGGGTCTACTACTCGGCGCAGATCTTCCTGCTTGGCGCCGAATTCACGTGGGTGTTCGCGCATACCTACGGCTCGCGCCGCGGCGAGCGTCGGCCGCGCCCCGAGGACTCCGCAGCGGTGGTCCCGGCCCGTCCGACGGGCCTCGCCGGGGACGCGCGTTAGTCCAACCGGACTAACGGCAGCGTCGCGGGCGGACTATCGACGCGTACCCGGCTCTTAACCTATTGCCCCCAATATCGTCATAGGCAAGAGTGCGCACGTATGGAGAGAGTCTGGACAGCGGCGGCATGCGGCATCATCGCGATGCTGCTCGCGCTCGCCCCGCGCGTGGCCGCCGCGCAGTTCAGTCCAGGCTCCGGTTCCAATCCGTTCGATCGCGTCGATTCGCCGGCGCTCGCGCAGAGCTTCGGCGGCGGCCCGGTGCGCAGCCTCGAGCGCGACATGCAGGCTGATTTTTACGCGCTCGGCGCTTTTGCGGGGAGGAAGAGCGTGGATCGCTACGAGCGCGTGGAGGTCGAGCGCCCGCAGCCCTGGCAGTTCTACGGCCGGCTCGGGCCGATGTACTTCCAGAACCGGCTGGACTCGAGCGATTCACGCACGCAGTTCAGCTTCCGCGGCACCGGCCCGAGCCTGGGCGGGCGCATCTACATCGGCATCCACCGCACCTGGTAGGTCTGTTAGCCGCCCTGAAGAGGGACCGGCCCGATTTTTCTCGGTTGTGAAAGCGGCGCCGCCGGCCTTGCTTTGGGCGCGGCTTCCTTGCGGCGGTACCGGCGCAGGAAGTCGGGCAGCCAGGGCCGCGCGGCGAGGAGCAGCGTGATGGGGCTGCGCTCGCTCGAGGGGAGCGCGGCGTCGTCGTTGCGCATGCCCGAGAACTCGGCGGCGGTCTTGCGCAGGCGGGCGAGGAGCGCGCTCACCGAAGGCTTGGACAGGGCGCCGTTGGCGAGCACCATCAGCTCGTGCTCGCCGTCGAAGCTCGAACGGAAGAAGTCGCCCACGCCCTGCGCCTTGAAGAAGCGCTGGATCGGCCCGTCCGGGATCCAGGCGAAGGCCCGGCTCACCACCAGCCGGATGCGGTTGTTGGGCATGAGCTCGATGAATTTCAGCCGGTCGAGACGCGCGAGCAGGCGGGTGCACTCGGCCGCGTCGAGCTCGAAGAGCGCCACCATTTCCTCGAACGAATAGTGGTTGAGGGAGAGCAGCGCCACCAGCATGAGCTTCTGGTTGTCGACGAACTCCTTTTCCTGCTCGTAGGAAAGCTGCGAGATCACCGCATCGGGTGCGCCAAGCGAGCGCGCGACATCCGAGAATTCGATGCCCGCCACCTCGCAGATCGCGTCGATCCTCGACAGGGTGAATTCTTTCTGCGAAAACATGCGCTTGACGCTCGCTTCGCTCATCCCCAGGCGCTTGGCCACGGTGGCATAGGTGATGTTGCGAGCGCGCAGCTCCCGCTTCAGGTTTTCGACCAGCGCTGCCGTTCTTGCCATTTTGCCAACCCCCTCTGGACGCATTATCCAGAAAAAGCCGGGGGCGGCTTTAGCTCTTTGTCCGGTTTCGCCTAAGTGACCAGGGCGTACCAGAACTCGATCGGCTCGGAGGTGCGGGCGCGGGGCTCGCCGATCGAGACCACGCCGTGCTCCGGGAGCGCCACTTTCTCGTTGTGCACCACGATCTCCCGGCCGTCCGCGATCGCGACGTAGGTGCCGTTGCTGCTGTGGTCGCGCAGGACGAAATCCCCGCCGCAATGCTCGATCGTGCAGTGCTGGCGCGAGGCGGCGAGGCCCGCCAGGACGATGTCGCAGTCGTCCCCGCGGCCGAGCACGACGGTTTGCTTTTCCCGCGAGCACACCGCGAGCTGGTCGCCGCAGGTCAGCCTGAGCACTGCCATGGCCGTCCACCCGGCGGGGCGCACGCCGATCTGGTGCCAGGATGCCACCTCGCAGACGTCGGGCTGCTCCGAGGCCGCCTCGCGCGTGGTGTGCACGCGCTTCGAGAAATGGCGGAACGCCGGATTGAGCTGCTCGGCCGTGCCGAGCGAGGTGATGGTCTGGCCGTCGTGGGCCTGCTCGACCATGCGCAGCGCGAGCCTGACCGTGTCGTCGCCCAGCGCGCCCCTCACCACCGGGCCGCTGTGGAACGCGATATGCACCCCGATCTTGATTCCGTCGATGGGCGCGAGCGCGTCGATCTTCGCCTGCATCTTCGAGGCGGCGCTCGCCGCGGCGTCGGGGCTCGCGAACACCACCATGAGCTTGCCGCCGATCGTCTTGACCACGCGTCCACCGGTTGCTTCCGCGATACTGACGACCGCCCGTGCCAAGGCTTTGCGGGACGCTTCGCTGCGCTTGGTGCCGCTGGAGGGCTCTGCAAACAAGACGGTCGCGGTCCTGTTGGCTTGCATGCCTACAGTTGTACCAACCGGAACGCCGGGCCGAGTATGAAATAATCGCCGAGCAGGGTTCATGCCAGTGCTTCGTTCGTGACCTAATCGAGGATTGCTGCTGCGCGCTCGTGACCTAATCCCCACCGCATGAAGATCGGCTTGATCGGAATTGGGCAGATGGGACGAGAAATGTCAGTCCGGCTGATCGACGCCGGTCACGAGCTCGTCGTCTGGAACCGCAGCCCCGCGGCGGCCCGCAAGCTCGGCGATCGCGCCCGGGTCGCCGCCGAGCCCGCCGAGGCGACCGATGCGGAGGTCGTCATCACCATGCTCGCCGACGACGCCGCAGTAGAGGCGGTGTGGCTTGCCCCGCGCATGAAGGCGAGTGGCGTGCATCTCAACATGGCGACCGTGAGCCTCAGGGTCGCGCGCGAGCTCGCCGGGCTGCAGGAGGACTACGTCTCGGCGCCGGTATTCGGGCGCCCGCAGGCCGCGGCGAAGGGGGAGCTCGACATCATCGCCGCCGGTCCGGTGGCGGCGCTCGAGCGCTGCCGGCCGGTGTTCAAGCCGCTCGCGCGCCAGGTGTTCGTGGTCGGAACGGATCCGGAGCACGCCAACGCGGTGAAGATCGCGCGCAACTTCCTCCTCGCCACGGTGATCGAGAGCCTGGGGGAAGCGTTTTCGTTGATCCGTGAAAGCAAGGTCGCCCCGGATGTCTTTCTCAATATCATCGCGAGCACGTCGCTCGCGGCGCCGGCGTACAAGAACTACGGCAAGCTCATGGTCGAGCGCGCCTACGACCCGGCGCAGTTCTCGATGGAGCTCGGACTGAAGGACGTCGAGCTCGCGCTCGCCACGGCGCGGGAAAAGGGAATTGCGCTTCCCAGCGGCGAATTGATCCGGGAGCATCTCGTGCGAGCCATCGAGCGCGGACACCGCCGCAAGGACTGGGCCGGGCTCGCCGAGCTCGGCGGCGCTACAGAATCCGGTTGAACCAGAGGAGCGACAGGCCGGCGGAGACGAGCATCGTGAAAGCCGCAAGCGCGGCGAAGAGCGCCGTGATCTCGGTCTCCTTGCGCTCGAGCACGAACTTCGAGTTGAGCGACTGGTAGATCTTCTTCAGGTCGACCGCGGTCCCGGCGTAAAAGTACTCGCCGCCGGTGAGATTCGAGATCTGCTTGAGCGTCTCCTCGTCGAGGCGCACCCGCATCGACCAGCCTTCGCCGACCAGGATCTCGCCGTTCGGCGTGCCCACGCCCACGGTGTAAACCCGGATGCCGCGCTCCGCGGCCATGCGCGCGGCCTCGATCGGATCGGGCCCGGTGGTCGCCTGCCCATCGGTGAGCAGGATGATCGCGGCGGACTTGTACGAGCCGGGCGGCACCGGCTTGGGCGGCGCCTTGTCGGCATCGCGCGGTCCCCCGGCGAGCGGGCCGCCGGGAAAGCCGCCGGGTCTCTGGCCGGGCGCATTCATGCGCGGATTGGTCGCGCGCAGGTCGAAGTCGACGTCGGGGAAGATGGCCTTGAGCGCGACCAGGATGCCGCTGCCGATGGCGGTGGCGCGCTGCAGCTGCAGGCGGTCGATCGCGGCGTGCAGGTCCTCGCGGCTGTTCGTGGGCGGCTGCACCAGCGACGCCGTTCCGGCGAAAGCGACGATGCCGACGCGCGTCGAGCGCGGCTGCTCGTTGATGAAGGTCTTGGCGGCGTTCTGCGCCGCGGTCATCCGGTCGGGCTCGACGTCCTTCGCGCGCATGCTGCCCGACACGTCGAGAGCGAGGATGATGATTTCGTGCTGCGACGGCAGCCGCACCACCGCGGCCGGGCGCGCCACCGCCGCGATCATCACGACGAGCGCGAGGAGGAAGAGGAGCGGCGGCACGTGGCGCCTGAACCGGCCGCTCGAGCCCATCGCCTCGCGCACCATGGTCAGGCTGGCGTAGCGCAGCGCCGTCCTGGCCTTGCGCCGCAGGATGAAGAAATAAAATGCCACCAGGAGCGGCACCAGCGCGAGCAGCCAGAGGAATTCCGGCCACAGGAAGGTCATCGCACCGCCTCCAGGTGCGCAGCCCTCCGCGCCGCCTTGGCCGTCGCGCCCGCGGCGAGCTGGGTGCGGCGCT
>Ga0097621_100000105_pt1 | contig 47605 bp, 41 predicted proteins | sample KBSMisM72_FD_73165 | JGI IMG/M metagenome (GOLD analysis project Ga0097621, IMG submission 73165) | Miscanthus rhizosphere microbial communities from Kellogg Biological Station, Michigan, USA - KBS Miscanthus M7-2 (version 2) (version 2) | ecosystem: Host-associated > Plants > Roots >... | reverse complement strand
GCTTTCCAAGTTGCTGCAACATGTCATCCAGGGCCGCCTTAATGGCCGCAGCTGGGTTGGATGCCGATTCCTGAACCGCCATTTGACCGGATGGAAGCCTCAAATTCAAGGCAACGACCGTACCTTCGCGGTCGGAATTGTGTTCCAAGCTGCCTTTGAGATGGATCAATTCGGGGCGGAACACCTGCAGTCTATTTTGCAATTTTTCGATAAGGTGAGTGATTTCGCGTTCAACTTCGGGGGTTTTAGGAATTTTGTAGCTGATATGAACATTCATTCGTTGGCCTCGAAAACGGGGAGTGGATCCCGTGAAGCTTTCTGCTACTCTTCGATTCTACACCTCCTAAGAAAATGAAAATCATATTTTGACTGCATTGAAAACGCATGCGTTAGCAGCATATGCGCCTGCACAGTTAAAATGAATGAATAAACAGTTGGCGAAAGAGGCAATCGGCTTGATCATCGGTGTCCCGAAGGAAACCTACCCCGGCGAGCGGCGAGTGGCATTGGTTCCCATGGTAGTTCCGACGCTGACCAAAGCCGGCTTTGAAGTAGTGATCGAAGCCGGCGCAGGCGTCGAAGCCGGATATCTCGACAGTTTTTATACGGAAAAGGGCGCGAAGATATTGCCGCAACGCGAAGCGGTATTCTCCACCGCCGACATCGTGGTTCAGGTTCTTTGTTATGGATCGAACGATGTCACCGGCCAGCGCGATTTGCCGTACCTGCGTCCGAGGCAAATGCTGATCGGCTTCCTGCGGCCGTTGGGTTCGCGCGAAGTAATGCAACAAGTTGCGGAAACCGGAGTCACCGCTTTCTCGGTGGAAATGGTTCCACGTACTACCCGTGCCCAAAGCATGGACGCGCTTTCGTCCATGGGTACGATCTGCGGCTATAAAGCGGTGCTGATTGCCGCCAATACTCTTCCCCGCATTTTCCCCATGTTGACCACGGCGGCGGGAACGATTACGCCGTCCCGCGTGTTCGTGATTGGAGCCGGCGTCGCCGGATTGCAGGCCATCGCCACAGCTCGCCGCCTAGGTGCAGTCGCCTCGGCCTATGATCTTCGGCCAGCCGCGAAAGAACAGGTGCAGAGCCTGGGCGGGAGGTTCGTTGAACTTCCCATTGAGGCCAAAGATGCCCAGGACGAACGGGGGTATGGACGCGCCCAGGATGAGACTTTTTACGCGCACCAGCGCGAACTGCTGGGGCGGGTGGTGGCGGAAAGCGACGTGGTGATCACCGCGGCTGTCATTCCGGGAAAGAAATCGCCGGTGCTGGTGACCGGGGAAATGGTTCACCGCATGGCGCCAGGTTCGGTAATTTTCGATCTGGCTTCAGAGCGCGGCGGCAATTGCGAACTTACCCGCCGCGGAGAGACGGTCGTCGAGCATGGCGTAAGCATCATTGGCGCAATCAACCTGGCCAGCGGAGTTCCCTATCATGCCAGCCAGATGTACGCGCGCAACGTCACGGCCTTTCTGTTGCACCTGGTGAAAGACAACCAACTTCAACTTAACCTTCAGGATGAAATTTTCCGGGAGACACTGATCACCCGCGATGGAGAAATCGTGAATGAACGGGTACGGGAATTTTTCGCTCTGCCCGGATTGGCTTCCGTGAGCAGTCAGGAGAAAGCATGAGTTCCAATCTCGTCGATGCGCTGTTCATATTCATGTTAGCGGCGTTCATCGGATTCGAAGTGATCCGCCGGGTCTCGCCCCTGCTCCACACCCCGCTGATGTCGTTGACCAACGCGCTCGATGCCATCGCAGTGGTTGGGGCGATCGTCCTGGTCGGCGAACATAAAAGCACCCTTTCCGCAGTGTTGGGATTCCTCGCCGTCGTCGCCGCCACCAGCAATGTGGTGGGCGGGTTCGTGATTACCGACCGCATGCTCAAAATGTTCAAGAGCAGCCGTCCGACCAAACCATGACCACCTTCGCCGGCAGCCAATACATCATTGAAATTATTTATCTCGTAGCCAGCGTCCTCTTCATTCTTTCGCTCAAATGGATGAGTTCGCCCCGCAGCGCACGCCACGGAGTCTTGGCCGGGGAAATTGGCATGGTACTGGCCATCGGTGGCACCCTGCTGCATCACGGCATCGTCGACTACAAGTTGATTGCGATTGCGCTGGTGCTGGGAACCATCATCGGCATCCCCTTGGGCAAAGTGCAGATGACAGCCGTCCCGCAGCGGACAGCGTTGAGTCACGCTTTCGGCGCCCTCTGCGTAACGCTTGTAGGAACGGCGGAGTTCTACCTGCGAACTCCGTCCGTTCCGAAGTTCATGATGTCGGTGTTGTCGCTCGAGGTCATTCTCGGTGCATTGACGTTCACCGGGAGCCTAATGGCAGCAGGGAAACTACAGGAGATTCTTCCCCAGCGCCCGCTTACCTACAAAGGGCAGAACTTCGTTAATCTGTCTCTACTGGCAATTTCACTCGGCTTGGCGGTCTACCTCGTCTTCCATCCGGATGCCAAACAACTTTTTCCTCTGATGATTCTGATTCCTGCCGCCTTTGGGTTGCTGATGGTTATCCCCATCGGCGGAGCTGACATGCCGACGGTCATATCCCTCCTCAACGCCTATGCGGGACTCTCGGCCGCAGCAATGGGATTTGTGCTGGACAGCAAGTTGCTGATCATCGCCGGTGCGCTCGATGGATCTTCGGGACTGATTCTTTCGGTGATCATGTCGAAGGCCATGAATCGGTCCTTCACTAACGTGGTGTTCGGCGCATTTGGCCAGGTTCAGGCCTCGGCTGCAGCCGGGGGCGAAGCCAAGACTGCTCGTAGCGCCACCGCGGAGGAAGCGGCGGCTATCCTGTCAGCGGCAAACAAAGTAGTCATCGTCCCCGGGTATGGAATGGCGGTGGCGCAGGCGCAACACAAAGTGCGCGAACTCTATGACAACCTTACCAGGCGCGGAGTGGATGTACGTTTTGCCATCCACCCGGTGGCCGGGCGCATGCCCGGCCACATGAACGTGCTCCTGGCGGAAGCCGATATTCCCTACGATCGCCTGATCGATATGGAAGATATCAACGGCGACTTTCCGCAGACCGATGTTGCGCTGGTGATCGGCGCCAATGACGTGACCAACCCGGCAGCGCGCAACGATGCCTCGAGTCCAATCTACGGCATGCCCATTCTCGATGTGGATAAGGCGCATACCGTGATGGTTATCAAACGCGGCATGAGCCCGGGTTTTGCTGGCATCGACAACCCGCTCTACTATCTCGATAAGACACTCATGCTTTTTGGGGATGCAAAGTCGTTCGTCGGAGACTTGGTACGGCAACTGGGCGGGGACCACGCATAGCCGTGTCAAGAACTTTGACCACAGAGGACACAGATTGCACAGAGCGGATTCCCTCGGTCTAATCTGTGCCCTCTGTGGTTAAGATTTTCGCCAGGGGAGCCCCTAGCTCCACAGCCGGTCCCAGGATTTTTCCTGGTCCCACTCGGGCGTCGGCAAGAAATATCCTGTCCCAGGCTTCAGATGCGATTTAATCACGTCTTCGTTCAAGGTCACGCCTAAGCCGGGCCGGTCGGGCACTTCGATAAAGCCCTTATTGACGATGGGCTTGTTCACCCCCTCCAACACCATCGAGGACCACCACGGAACATCCAGTGAATGATTCTCCAGTGCCAGGAAATTCAACGTAGCCGCGGCGCAGTGCACGTTTGCCATACAACTTACGGGCGTCCCCGCAAAGTGCATTGCCATGGGGACACCATACTCTTCCGCCATGTCGCCAATTTTGTGAGTTTCGAGGATGCCGCCCGAAGTTGCCAGATCGGGATGAATCTTGCTCACGGCATGTTTTTGGCACAGCACTTCAAACGGCTCCTTAAGGTAGATATCTTCCCCGGTGAGAATCGGGACCGGGCTTTCGTCGCTGATGCGCTTCAGAAGATCGGTGTAGGTCCACGGAATTACATCCTCCAGCCATGACAGGTTGTACTTCTCATAAGCTTTGCTCAACCGAATGATGGAATTTACCCCTAGGTGACCAAGGTGGTCCATCGATAGCGGGATTTCCATGCCGACAGCGTCCCGCACCGCAGCGACGTACTGCTCCAGCATGGCGATGCCTTTATCGGTTACTTCCACCGCCAGCAGCGGATGGGGAATTTCCGCCATCTCCCATTCCGTTAAATCGGATCGCTGCGTCACAGTGCCGGGAGCGTCGGAGACCATCTCAATTCCCAGGTCCATCTTTAGCCAGGTGATCCCCATTCCCTCTTTGCGCTCCTTCATGCGTTGCGCATAGACCTTGGGATCTTTGGACTCGGTGGTGTCGGCATAAATACGAATCTTGTCGTGAAACTTCCCGCCCCCAAGCATGGCGCAGACCGGCACGTTATAGACCTTACCCATGATGTCCCAAAGCGCCATCTCTACTGCGCAGACCCCGCCGCCCTGGCGCGCGTGCCCGCCAAACTGCTTGATCTTGCGGAAAATCTTATCCACTTGCAGCGGATTTTCGCCCACAATGCGGCTTTTCAAGAAAAGCGCATAGGTCGCGCTGGCCCCATCGCGCACTTCGCCGAGTCCATGAATTCCCTGATTGGTATCGATGCGAATGATCGGACACGGGCTCGGCCCGGGCTTGACCACCGTCGCGACTCGCAGGTCGGTGATCTTCAATGTCGAAGGGCTCGAATTCGTATTGACGTTCCTCGGGTAAGCCTCCGCCGGCTCTCCCGCCAACAAGGCCCCGCCTAAAGCCGCAGCCGAGCCTTTCAGAATTTCGCGGCGTCCAAAAAGATTGCGGCCATTTCTATTCATGGGAAGTACCCTTTCGCGATGCGCCTTAGGTTTTATCGAATCGATCTGAGCACGCTTTCAGCTTGATTCGTGTCCGGGCTTCGGTACCGTTGAGGACATTCAGAGCGCCGATCCGGAGCAACTGCCACGCCGTCGTACTAAAGCCGGCCGAATTTCTTCACAGCCTCGACGATCGACTTCAGCTTCTCAATATGGGCATACATGGAATGCTCTTTGAAATCCATTTCCTGTGCGGCCGCCAGTACTTCAGCAGCTTTTGCTCGCGGCACCACGACCACACCGTCGGAGTCCGCTACCACAATGTCACCGGCATCCACCGGAACTCCGTCGCACAGGACGGGAATATTCGATCCGGCAAAGCGGTAATGGCTGACAGAAGTAGAAGGCACAATTCCCAGTGCAAACACGGGGAAAGAGATTTTTTGCAGATACGCAACGTCGCGCACTCCACCGTCGATTACCGCACCAGAGAAGTTACGCGCGGCCATTGCGGTCCCCATTAATCCGCCCATGCCCGCGATGTTGACGCCATCTTCCACCACCATGACGTACACTGAGTTCGGGCCACCTTGGTCAATCGCTGTCAACATCCCCTGGAGCGCATCCGGGTCGTGGTTCTCTTCTTTCTTCAACTTCACCGTCAGAGCGAAGCCGGCAAATTTGGAGGTGAAGATCGGCCGCATGCTGTGCGACATGTAGGTTCGTTGACCGGTCAGCTTCTCCATCGCGTCTGACACCGAGGCGACTTCCACGTGGCGATAGCCATCTAGCAGCGAGGCGTCAGTGATCTCTGCCGGTTTCGAGAGCGCGCGCGGAGCCCAAAACATTGCTCCCGCCAGAACCGCGATCAGCAAGCCACCGCCAAGAATCGCACTGCGAATTGCTTTCAAGTCCGCCATTCTTCCTCCTAGCCCTCGTTCGTCAGATTCTTGGACGGATCCACCGCCAGCCAAGCCAGCGCACCAACCACGGAGATTGCAGCCGCCACGTAAAAAGGAACGCCCCATCCAAAGTGTTTTGCCAAAAATGGAGTCAAAGAAGCTGTCACCACTCCGCCCATCTGATTACCCATGTTCATTACGCCCGATACCGACCCGGCTGACCGTCCTGCGATATCAGAGGTGACTGACCAGAACGCACTCTGTGACAGGTATAGTGCTCCAGCGCCGCCTGCCAGCACCATGCTTGCGATGCGCGCGTCATGGGCCACTGGGCCCATTGCCAAAAATACCGCCGATAACAAAATGCTGGCAGCAGCGATTCCACAGCGGGCGATACGCTTTCCAAATCGCTTACCCAGGATATCGCTGACCCAGCCCCCCAGCGGCGAGCAAATGGCCATGGCGATGAAAGGGAGCATGCCGTAGTACGAACTGGACTTCAAATCGAGGCCGCGCACATTGCTCAGGTAGATGAAAAACCAAGCGAAGAAAATGTAAGCGACATATCCGTAACAAAAATAGCTCAGGCTGATGGCCAGCACATTTTTGCTCCTGAAGATCGTTCCCCACGCCAGGGGTTTCTGCACTTGCGACTGAGGAAGTCCGGCCTTGATGTGAGCAAGTTCGGCTGGCTTAACCCATGAATGCTCTTCCGGTTTGTCACGAGCAAGCAAATACCATAGTGCGCCCACCACCAATCCCATCAGGGCACTGATCCAGAACGCCCAGCGCCATCCATACTGCACAAGAATGAAAGTGATCAAGGGAGGCGCCATGCCGGCACCCGCGCCGACGCCGGAAAAGATAAGGCCATTCGCGAGGCCACGCTCCTGGGTGGGAATCCAGGCTGCAACCAGACGATTGCTCGAGGGATAAACCACCGCTTCGCCCACGCCAAGTGCGAAGCGAACTGCAATGAGTGTCAACAGGGCATGGGCCACCCCCGCTGAAACCAGGGCCGTCAGGCTAGTAAATACCGCCCACCAGATTGTCCCTATTGTCAGAATTTTTCGCGGACCAAAGCGGTCAGCCAGTCGTCCGCCGGGAGCCTGGAACAATGCATAGCCGAACACGAAAGCGCTAAACACCCACCCTAACCGTATGTTGTCCAGTCCGAATTCCTGTGCTATCGAATGGCCCGCGATGGCGATATTCACCCTGTCCAAATATGCGATCGCGCTGATTACGAACATCCAGAAGATGAGGATCCAGCGCACGCGCCCCCGTGGCGCGCTACAAGTAGAAAGAGGTGTGACGATTTCGGTAGCTTGAGGTTCCATGCCGAGTACGCGGAAGGCGCGCTGATTATAACGCGCTCACCGGGTCACGGTTGTGGAAAGGGAATGGAGAGCGGATTTCCGCCGTTGAACCGGGAGGAGGGTAGAGACAAAAGTTGGCGAAACCAGTTAGGAAATGCGAGCTATCGGTGGATTGCCGTAATCCAGGTCGAATCCGAGTTGTAACTTCGCCGCTTCCGACATCAGTCCTGCATTCCAAGGGGGATCAAAAACAACTTGCACGGTCACTTCCTTCACTTCGGGCAGGCGCGCCAATTTGCTTTCGACATCGGCTTTCAGCACGTTCCCCATGCCGCAACCGGGAGCGGTCATCGACATGTCGACGGCAATCTTCTTTCCGCCTTCTTCGTGTGGCGTGATTTTGCAGGAATAGATCAGGCCGAGGTCAACGATGTTGACTGGAATCTCGGGGTCGAAAACTGTCTTCAATTGGTCCCAAACCATCTTCTCGTTGAACTCGCCACCAACAGCCACTTTCTGTTCCGGAACCGCCAAGCCCAAAGCGTCGGCGTCCTTGGCATCGATGCGGCACATACCGCCGTTGTCGGTGACCACGGTATATCCGCTGCCTAAGAACTGCGAGATCCTCACCCGGGTCATGGATGGAAGCATGCGGCGGATACCGCTGGGGATTTCAATCGCTTCGCATTCGCGCTTCAGATCGATAAACTCGTACATAGTTGTCTCCCGCTTACTCGGTGGAAACCGCTTCCTGCGTGCCTTCCAAAGCAGCCTGCAGCGTGTGCCAGGCCAGAGTGGCGCACTTCACCCGCGCCGGGAACTCGGAAACTCCCGAGAAAACTGTCAGCTTGCCAAGCTCCGGCTGGTCGCCGTTGCTTGGGGACTTGCCGGTTACCACGCTGTGAAAACGCTCGAATAGCTCGTCGGCTTCGGCTTTGGTCTTGCCTTTCAGGCTCTGGGTCATCATGGACGCGGAGGCTTTGGAGATGGCGCAGCCTGATCCCTGAAAACTAATATCTTGAATGGAGTCACCCTGCAGTTGTACGTACACGGTGAATCGATCGCCGCACAGCGGGTTGTATCCTTCGGCTTTCTTGTCGGACTGCTTTAGCTCGCGATAGTTTCGCGGAGCTTTGCTGTGCTCAAGGATCACTTCCTGGTACAGGTCGCGTAAATCAGCCATCAGCCGAAGACCTCCTGTACCTTTTTGATGCCCTTCACAAGCGCATCGATCTCTTCTTTGGTGTTGTACAGGCCGAAGGACGCGCGAGCGGTCGCATCGATCTTATAGCGGTCCATCACCGGTTGGGCGCAGTGGTGTCCGGTGCGGATGGCGATTCCTTCCTGATCGAGAATTGTTCCGACGTCATGCGGATGCACACCTTCGATGACGAATGAAAGCACGCCAGCCTTTTCCTTAGCTGTCCCAATCACACGGACGCCAGGCAGAGCAGTCACTTTCTGAGTAGCGTAGACCAGCAGTTCATGCTCGTACTTCTCGATGTTCTCCATGCCCAGGCGGTTTAGATATTCGATGGCCGCGCGCAGACCGACTGCGCCCGACATATCGGGTGTACCTGCCTCGAACTTGTGCGGAACTTTGTTGTACGTGGTCTTCTCGAAGGTGACCGAGCTAATCATGTCGCCTCCGCCCTGGTACGGCGGCATGGCCTCGAGTAGCGCTTGTTTGCCGTAAAGAATTCCGATGCCAGTAGGACCGTAAGTTTTGTGCCCCGAAAGCACGTAGAAATCGCACTCCAGATCCTGCACATTCACCGGGAGGCGTGGGATTGCCTGTGCGCCATCCACCAACACGGGGATGTTTTTCGCGTGCGCCAGCTTGATGATCTGCTTCAGTGGATTGATGGTCCCTAGAGCATTCGAAACATGGCCAACAGACACTAGTTTGGTCTTGGGGCCGAGAAGGCGTTCAAACTCCTCGAGGATCAGTTCGCCTTCATCGTTGATCGGCGCAACTCGCAGCTTGGCGCTTTTCTCTTCGCAAAGCATCTGCCAGGGAACGATGTTGGAGTGGTGCTCCATCGCAGTGATGACGACCTCATCCCCCGCGCCCACGTGCGCCCGGCCATATGTCTGGGCCACAAGGTTGATGGCTTCCGTTGCGCTGCGCACGAATATGATTTCGCTGGGACGCGCTGCGTGCAGGAAATTGTGCACTGTTTTGCGCGCATTCTCGAATTCTTCCGTTGCTCGTTCAGAGAGGTAGTGCACGCCGCGATGGATGTTGGCGTTGTCGCGCTCGTAGTAGCTGACAATGGCATCAATTACTGCCCTCGGCTTTTGCGAGGTGGCGGCATTGTCCAGATAAACCAGCGGATGCCCGTGGATCTTTTGCTGCAGTATGGGAAAATCGGAGCGCACCCGCTCGATGTCAAAATCAGAGACCTCGCCATGCGGGACCTGGGTTGGGTTCTCGTGCAATCCAGCAAGCGTCGTCATTTGACCTCCTCTAAGCGCCTCTTGGTCTGCTTCCCTTTTGTCTTGGGCTTTGCCGGCAAGTGATTGGCCACCGCTAAAATGTGGTCGTGGATCAAATTTTCCGCGTGTTCACGGGCGGGGCCCGGTTTCATGCGGTCGACGCATTCACCGGCAAATGCGCGCAATAGAAATCTCCGGGCCGAAACCTCGTCAATGCCGCGGGATCGCAGGTAGAACAGCGCATTCTCTTCGATCTGGCCGATAGTCGCACCGTGAGTACACTTCACATCGTCGGCGTAGATTTCGAGTTGCGGCTTGGTGTCGATCTGGGCGTCGTCAGAGAGCAATAGGTTGCGGTTGGTTTGCTTGGCGTCAGTCTTCTGCGCATCTTTGTGGACGACGATCCGTCCGTGGAAGACTCCGTGGGAATGTCCGTCCAGGATTCCGTTGTAAAACTGCCGGCTGCTGCAGTGCGGAGCCGCATGCTCGACGTGCATGTAGTTGTCGAGATGCTGTTTGCCGTCACCGACGAACAGGCCGTTGATCAGGCATTCTCCGCCCTCGCCTGCTAAAACCGGGTGTACGTTGTTGCGTACTAAGCCCCCGCCCAGTAGAAGCGAGTGCGAAGAAACGTTGGCGTTTCGGTCCTGCTGAATGCGAAGGGTAGAAATATTGAATGCCTCCACGTGTTCGCGCTCGATCATGTAGTGGGAAACCGCCGCGTTTTCCTCGGCCACCAGCTCAGTCGCACTGTTGCACAGCACCGTGCCTCCGCCCAGCGAAACGTACTCTTCTATGACGGTTGCCTGACTCTCCTTTTCGAAGATCAGCAGATTGCGCGGATGAACCATGCGCGGAGCATCGGCTGTGGTGGAAACAAATAACAAATGGATCGGCGCCTCCAGAACCGTGCCGCGGCCTACATGCACAAACGCGCCATCTTCCGCAAAAGCCGTGTTCATGGCGGAGAATGGGTCGCGCTGAATGTTCAAGTAGCGGCCAAGGTGGGCCTCAAGGAACGTGCCGGGGTTCGTGATCTCTTCCTTGAGAGATAAGGCGGAGATGCTGTCAGCCAGATTCCCCATGACGGACAATTCGCGCACAAATTGGCCGTCAACAAAAACCAATTCAGCAACAGCGGCTTCCATGCGCCACTTCTTTAATTCCGAGGCGTTAACAGACGCAAGCTTCCCTTCCAGGGCGAATTGCGCGCGTGCAATAGTGGAGACATTGGTAAACCGCCAGTCCTCGTCATGGGTGGTGGGGAACCCGGTCTCACAAAAGCGGGCAAACGCTTCGGCGCGAAGCGTGCGCAGCCAGGGGAGTTCCCGGCCCGACGCGGTCTTCTCAAAGTCGGTAAAGCTCCCAAGATAATTTTCTACATTCTGAATTGCGGTCGTCACGTAGCTCCCTTACGCCGAAGCGGGCGCCGTTTGCCGCGCCTCGGCTTCCATCGAACCGTAGCCCTTCTCTTCCAGTTCCAATGCCAGCCCGGGACCACCCGAACGCACAATCCGTCCGTCGACCAGCACGTGCACGAAATCAGGAACGATGTAGTCGAGCAAGCGCTGGTAGTGGGTCACCAACAGCATGCCGCGTTCCGGGCTGCGCATCGAGTTCACGCCCTTGGCCACAATGCGGAGGGCATCGATGTCGAGGCCGGAGTCGGTCTCATCCAGAATCGCCAGCTTGGGCTCGAGTATCGCCATCTGCAAAATCTCATTGCGTTTTTTTTCACCGCCGGAGAAGCCTTCGTTCACCGAGCGGTTGACCAGTTTGTCGTCCATTTCCAGAAGCTTCAACTTCTCGCGGAACATGGGCAGAAAATCCATGGCGTCCATCTCGTCCTGGCCGCGATACTTGCGGATGGCGTTCAGCGACGAGCGCAAAAAGTAGGTATTCCCAATGCCCGGAATCTCCACCGGGTACTGGAAAGCCATGAACACGCCTTCGCAGGCTGCTTCCTCCGGCTTCATCTCCAGCAGGTCTTTGCCATTGAACAAAATCTGGCCTTCGGTGACCTGATAGGCCTCGCGCCGCGATAACACCTGTGCCAGCGTGCTTTTGCCTGACCCGTTCGGGCCCATGATGGAGTGAATCTCGCCCGCATTCACCGTCAGATCAATGCCTTTGAGAATCTCGTGTCCGGCGACATTCACATGCAGATTCTTAATTTCCAGCAAGCTCATCAGTCTTTTTGCCCCTTGTATTCTCTGTGATCTCTGTGTTCTGGTTGAAACGTTCCAACCTCCGACAGCACAGAGGGATTTCGAATATTTAGCCGACGCTGCCTTCCAGGCTGACGCTCAGCAGTTTTTGTGCTTCGACAGCAAACTCCATCGGCAACTCACGAAAAACCTGTTTGCAAAACCCATTGACGATCATGGAGACCGCGTCTTCCGCCTTCAATCCCCGCTGCTGCAGGTAGAACAACTGGTCTTCACCAATCTTCGAAGTGGACGCCTCATGCTCCATGCGAGCCGAAGAGTTCTTCACTTCGATGTACGGGAAGGTGTGCGCTCCGCACTTATCGCCGATCAGCAGCGAGTCGCACTGCGTGTAGTTGCGGGCCCCGGAAGCGCCCTTAAGAATTTTCACCATACCGCGGTAGGTGTTCTGCCCGTGACCGGCGGAAATTCCCTTGGAGACAATCGTGCTGCTGGTGTTCTTCCCCAGGTGAATCATCTTGGTGCCGGTATCGGCCTGCTGATAGTTGTTGGTCAGCGCCACCGAATAGAACTCGCCCACCGAGTTATCGCCCTGAAGGATGCAGCTGGGGTATTTCCACGTGATCGCTGATCCGGTTTCTACCTGCGTCCACGAGATTTTCGAGTTCACACCCTGGCACTTGCCGCGTTTGGTTACGAAGTTATAGATCCCGCCCTTACCTTCTTTGTCTCCGGGATACCAGTTCTGCACCGTCGAATACTTTATTTGCGCATTGTCGAGCGCAACCAGTTCCACCACAGCAGCATGCAACTGATTCTCGTCGCGTATGGGAGCCGTGCAGCCTTCAAGATAGCTGACCGATGCGCCTTCCTCCGCGATAATCAGCGTGCGCTCGAACTGCCCGGTTTCCGCTGCGTTGATGCGGAAGTAGGTGGAAAGCTCCATGGGGCAGCGAACCCCCTTGGGCACATAAACGAAGGAACCGTCACTAAATACTGCGGCGTTAAGAGCGGCAAAGAAATTGTCAGTGTGAGGAACCACCGACCCCAGGTATTTCTGGATCAGGTCCGGATGATTTTTAACCGCATCGGAAAACGAGCAGAAAATCACGCCCACTTCGGCAAGCTTTGCCTTAAAGGTAGTGGCAACCGAGACGCTGTCAAAAACCGCGTCTACCGCCACGCCGGCGAGCATCTTCTGCTCGGCCAGGGGAATTCCTAGTTTCTCGTAGGTCCGAAGAATTTCGGGGTCGAGTTCATCCAGACTCTTCAGTCCCGGCTTCTGCTTGGGCGCGGAGTAATAAACCATGTTCTGGTAATCGATGGGCGGGAACTTCACATTGGCCCACTTCGGTTCCGCATCGGCGTTTTCGAGCGAAGCCCAGTGCCGGTACGCCTTGAGGCGCCACTCCAGCATGAACTGCGGTTCGTGCTTTTTGGCGGAGATTACCCGAATGACATCTTCGCTTAGCCCTTTGGGGATATTCTCAGTCTCAATATCCGTGACAAAGCCCCACTTGTAGTCGCGCTCCGCCAAGTCACGAATTGTATTTACGGTTGTGCTCATTGCATTCTCCCGGGAATAATGCTGGTCATAGGTACCATGTTTCCGCCCTTATCGCGGATGGCCGTCAGTTGCATGGGCCGGATCAAATCTGACAGCGACACATTCTCTAATGCGCCACGTACTACCTGATTAATGATTCTCTGGCTCTCGCGAATAGCGCACGAAGATTCGATCTCACAAAGCCCCGCCGTGTCGGTGCTGCATTGCGTAAGTGCCAGGGGCCCTTCTAGGGCCGCGATAATCTCCGCTAGGGAAATATGCTGGGGATCGCGGGCTAAGCTATATCCGCCTTTAACCCCACGATGCGACGTGAGCACCCCACTTTGAAGTAATACCTTCAATAACTTGCTTACTGTCGGCACGGGGACTTTGCACTGTTCCGCCAAGTCCCTCGCGGTATGAAGCGTCGCCTTCGGAGCTCGCGCCATATGGCTCACCAGCACCAGGCCGTAATCCGTTAATTTTCCTAACCGAATCATTAATAAGAACTTGCCGCCCGCATGACAGAAATAGGACCGGGTTAGTACCCTTTTATTCTACGACGAAGCGCTGTCTCGGGCAAGGGCGGTCGCGGGTTATCCAGGAACAACGATCAGGCAGCTGACGAAGTCCACTTCCAACCCGAGAGATCCCGGTTGAGCAGATCTTCGAGTTTCTCCACTTCCGGAAGAAATCGTTGATGCAGGGCTTGCGTGGTTTCCGGCGATAGTTCAGCGAATGCGGCGCCACCGCCAAGCACCAGCTTTACCAGCGGAGTGCGTTTTACCGCGCTCACAAAGGAATCAAGCTGCCGCGCCTTAAACCAATCGGCCATGAGGTTGGCCTGGCGGGTACGCCGAAAATCGCGCGGATGGGTGAGAAATTCGGAGGAGTGGATGTACCCTATCTGGTTCTCGCTCAGCAGAAGACGTGGGATGCCGACGAAATCGGCCACCGCGTCAAGAAAAGTTTGAGGCTGGCTGCGCAGATCATCGTAAATCATCGGCTGGACCTGTTCCGCACCAAGTTCCTGCTGCCAGGCCTTCAAATGGCTTACGTACTTGCTCGATTCCAATAGCTCTGGATCGTGGCTTAGAGCTTGCTCAAAATTCCACGGAATCATTCCGTATGCGCGCTTTAGACGGTAGAGAGAAACCAAGCGCTCCACAGGATTGCGGAATACGCAAACCGTTTTTGCTCCCGGAAGGTACTGGCTGATGCGCTGACGGGCGGCGGCCGAAGCGAAATACGTAGGCGCGACTTCCCCCATGCGCTGACCCGCTCGGCCTTTCGGAAAATGGGATTGGTACCAGGAAAATCCGCGCTCAAAATGACTATCGAAAAAGCGAGTTTCTTTCGCAGGCGAAGGCAGCAGGGCTTGTTTACTGATTACCTCGTGGAGCCAACTGGTTCCGGTGCGCGGCGGACCGATAATAAAAAACGACGGAAGCCGAACTTCTTGTTGCACGCGGGCCCGTACTGCCAGTGACTTCGAAACCATTCCAGCAAACAGGTCCATTTGTTTTACTACGCCACCAAAATCCCCTGCTCGTTTCCAAATCTTCATCACGGATCTCACTTATCTTGTCCTAAAACCGAACGGGTCAAAATGGGCTTCCCCTTGGTAGGAGCCCTTTTAACGCACCGTGTGACGCGGGCGCGAGGCGTCACTCAGCAAGGCGATAGGTAGTACCCTGCTCTTGAATTTGCACTAATTCTGGGCGCTTGGATGGTTCTAGACTTGGGCTAGGTTGTTCAACAATGGACGTTTATACCCTAATTGTGGAAAAAATTGCTGTTTGCAGCCCGCATTTATCGGCCGGAGTATTGGTCCCTCAGCCGAGTTTGACGGTCGCTCATTGGAACTTCGTGTCCTTGGATAAATACTTGCTTTACTTCGGTCTTTAAATCAAGCGGGTCGCCATTTGCGACCACTATGTTGGCATCCTTACCGACGTCGAGTGATCCAAGCCTGTCAGCTACACCCCAGATTTGCGCCGGGTTGAGCGTAATCGCCTTCAGCGCTTCCTCATAAGGCAGTCCAAACGCAGTGGCAAAACCGGCCTGGTAAGGCAAGTTGCGAACGTCGTGAGCGCTGTACGAAGCGAAAGCAATCTGCACTCCCCGTTGGTAGAGTTGCGCCGGAAGGCTGTAAACGGCGTCATAGCGCTCATCGGGTTTGGGCTCTTCATAAATAGGACCCACGATGACTGGAACTTTCAGGCTGGCGACGTAGTCGAGCACCGGTTGGGAATGACTGATGTGGTTCAGAACGAACTTCAAGTTAAACTCGCGTGCCAGGTTGACCGCCGCTTCGAGATCGCTGGCCTGCTCGGCTGCCAGCACGATGGTTTTTTTGCCCTCGAGATAAGGAAGCAGGGCCTCAAATTTCAGGTCCCGCTTTGGCTGAGTCGGCGTCTTGTCTTTGTCAGCGGAAGGACTCGCTTTTTTCTTCTCATACCCAGCCCATTCATCCCGGTAATGTTGGGTATCCAACAGCGCTTGCCGAATCTGCGCTGCCATTCCCATTCGAGTCGAGGGAAACTTCCGTTTCTCCCCACTCTGGTTTCGCCGCTGGTCGCCAGTGAAGTTCAGGGGCAAAGCCAGGTCTCGGACGAGCAGCATGTCGTCGGCGGAGCCGCCGTCGAGTTGGATAAAGGCGTCCTGGCCGGGCAGAGTGTCGGTGTTGTCAGGGGCAACGATCGCGTTAGTGATCCCATTCAGGCGGGAAACAGGAATTAGTTCCGATTCCGCGTGAAACGCGTCATAGACATGAAGTTGCGGCACGATTTCATCGCTTGGTTCCCCCGTGTCTTTGGTGGAATCTTCAGCCGAGATTTCTACCAGGCCAAGATTAGTTTCGGAATCGATCAATCCGGGATAAACCGTCATGCCGGTCGCATCAATTACGCGGGCATCTTTTGGGATGGTTACCGATGCGTCAGGCCCAATGGCCGCTATTTTCCGGCCGGACATCACAATTGTTCCCTTTTCGATAGCGCCATGCGTGATGGTGAGAAGCTTCCCGCCTTTCAGTGCGATCGGGCAGGCGGGGCAATCCTGGCTGGAGGCTTTTTTTCCCGCTGCACGAGTTTGTGAAATTGCCGGGAGCGCAAAGTTGAGCAGAAGAGCAAAGCCAGCGACCAACGACCCATAGCCAAGGACGGTGCTCTTCATTGCGCTCCCTCATAGTGCGGCATGCCATAACCAGGCAGCGAGCGATCGAAGTATGTATCGCCGTCGATCAGAACTTTGTTAGGAACGCCATAGCTGGAGAGCGGATAGCCGTCCCAGATAACGAGGTCAGCGTCTTTGCCGGTGTCGATGGAGCCGACTTTGCCGTCGACGCCGACGATCCAGGCTGCATTCAGAGTAATCATCTTCAAAGCTTCTTCTTCAGTGGCTCCGCCGTAGCGCATCGTCTTGGCCGCTTCCTGATTCAGGCGGCGGGCGAAATCACCGGAGTCGCTCTTGATCGCGACCTTCACACCCTTGCGCATGGCGATAACTGCGTTCCATGGGATGGCATCCCAGGCTTCGTTCTTGTATCCCCACCAGTCGGCGAAGGTGGCAATGCCCGCGTTTTCCGCGGCGAGCTTTTCAGGGACTTTGTAAGCTTCCAGCGCGTGATGGAAGGCGTGAACTTTGTATCCGAACTCTTTGGCCATGGCCATTTCGGTGATGAATTCGTCGGCGCGGTAGCAGTGAATCTGTACCAGCAGCTTGCCTCGCAGCACGTCGGCCAAAGCTTCCAGTTTCAAATCGCGCTTAGGGGACTTCGCGTCTTTGTCCCCGGCTTTTACTTTGGCATCGTAGGCGTCCCATTCGTGCATGTAATCCTGGGCTTCGGTAAGTGCTTGCCGCTGGACTGCGAAGTTGCCCATGCGGGTAGAGGGAAGCTGGTCCTTGCCGCCGTAAACGCGTTTTGGATTTTCGCCGCTGGCAAATTTTATTGAGCGGGGAGCGCCGGGGAAGAGCATGGCGTCGCGACCGGCTCCGTATTTGTGCTTGATGACGATGGCCTGGCCGCCAATCATGTTGGCGGAGCCGTGCAATAGCATCGACGTGGTGACGCCTCCAGCCAGAGCTCGGTAAACGGCCTTGTCCTGGTAATCGAAGGCGTCGATCATCATCATCTGCGGCGTGATCGGGCTGGTGGCTTCATTCACGTCATCATCGAGCGCGATGTGGGAGTGCGAGTCAATGATTCCCGGTGTCAGGTATTTTCCACCCGCATCGATAACCGTGGCGCTTGCGGGTGAGCCGACGTCCTTGCCGACAGCCACAATCTTCCCGTCCTTTATGTAAACACTGCCGCCCGGAATATTGCCGTGGGTGACGGTCATCACAACGGCATTCTTGATCAGGATTTCGTTATGGATGGGCGGCGCGGATTGCGCGGCCGCCAGCCAAAGAAAGCCTGGAAAAACCATTACTGCGAGAAGGCATCGCAACATCGGGAGTCTCTCCTCAAAACAGGAAACGAGATTGTAGTGACCGGGCTAAAGCTTGGCAATAAGAAGGTGTTCCATAGCGGCGTGAAGTTGGGATCATTCGAGTTCGGTGGAGAAAGGCTTATCCATCATTCGCACCTAAGTTTCACTATTGTTCGCGTAGAGTTCTCATCGGATCAAGACTGGCCGCGCGCAGAGCCGGAATCAAGGAGGCGGCCATCGAGACCGTAAAGAGGGTGGGGGTAACGGCGAGAAAAACCCACTGATCGAGGACAGTGACTTTGAATAAAAGTTCCTCCAGCAGCCGGCTAGCAAAAAACGACGCCACTGCTCCGCACAACATTCCCATGCCGGCGAGAATCGAGCCACGCTTTAGGATCAAGCGCAATACATCAGAGCGCGAGGCTCCCAAGGCCATTCGAACACCGAGTTCGCGTCCTCTTTCGGCGACGACGAAAGACAGTACCGCATAGAGGCCAATGGCGGAGAGAAACAACGCCATTCCCGCAAAGACAGAAACCACCCAGGCCTCAAACCGAGGCTGGCCGTTTGCGTTCAAGAGTTCGGAGGAGAAAGTTCGATAGCCGAACAGCGGCGCACCTTGGTCCATTCCCGCCACAATTTTCCGTGCCGTTTCTTCGTAGCTGAAGGGATCACCCTTGACTTTCATGACGATCATTGTCCGCTGATGGCTGGGGTTCTGAGCATATGGCAAATAGAACTCCGGGAGATAAGGTTCAAAGTTATCGTCGTTGCGCGTGTCTCCGACTATGCCAACGATCTGCCTTCCCAGAACCGGTTCATTGGTGTCGGGAAATGTTGGAGTGAAGTAGTGCCCGATCGGGTCCGAGCCGGGGAAATATTTAGTGGCGAAAGCGCGGCTGATGATGGCCACTGGTGTGGATTTTGCATTATTGTCATTCGCAGTAAAGGTCCGACCTCGCAACAACGGGATGGAAAGGGTCGCGAAGTAGCCGGGTTCTGTTACGGCACCCACCGCTGCGGGCAGATTATCTGGCGAATTTACCTGCCCCGCAATCTTCATCTCCGTCCAGTTCGAATATGCCCAGCGAATCGGCAGCGGGTGGCCGGCGCTGACCATTTCTACTCCCGGAATCGTGGCCAGTTGCGGAAGCAGCTTGTCAATGAAGAGGACCTTTTCGCTGCCGGTAAACCGTTTGTTGGTCAGCGCCACGTCGAAGAAAACAGTGCGCTTCATATCAAAGCCGGGGTCTATCGCTAACATCTTCACCAGGCTGTGAACGAGTAGTCCGGAGCCCACGAGTAAAGTAAAACCCAGAGCTATCTCGCCGACCACCAGGGTGTGATGAAGGCGATTGCGGTGGCGCCCGGCAGTCGCGTTGGGTCCTCCGTCCCGCAGGGACTCGATGGGGTCGAGCCGTGACATCCGTAGCGCGGGCACCAAGCCGAAAACCAAAGTGGTCAGCCCTGAAAGCAGGATGGCGAAGGCCATCACGCGCCCATCAATTTCGATGGCGAAGGTGCGGGGCAGATTGTGGGGAAGAAATTGCACGCAACTGCGTAGCAGGATGGCTGCGGCCGTGATACCTCCCATCCCCCCAAGAACCGCCAAAATCGAAGACTCCACAAGCAGCTGGCGCACCACCCTCACCCGCGTCGCTCCTAGCGCGGTTCGCAAAGCCAACTCTCCCTTGCGGCTACTGGATCGGGCCAGCAGCAATCCCGCTACGTTTGCGCTCCCGATGAGCAATACCACTCCTACCGCCGCCAACAAGATCAGGAGCGGCTTTCGGGAACCTTCGACGTTCGCCTCCAGCAAAGGATTAACCGCGACCCCAAGCTGTTGGCGAATCTCCGAGTATTCTTGCGCCAAGCCCCGCTGGATGGTGTTCAACTCGGCATCCGCCTGTTCGCGCGTCACCCGCGGCTTTAGTCGGCCCACCACAGATAAGAGATCGTCATTTCGCTTCGCGGTGAACGGGAACTGGCCTTCCCTCTCTATCGCATTCGATGCCCAGAAAAGAGCCGGTTCGTCGAGAGGGTAGTGAAAGCCGGCAGGCATCACTCCCACGATGGTCAACGGCTCGTCGCTGATCTTGACTAACTGGCCGATTGCATTTGGCGACGACGCGAAATCCGACACCCAGAGTTCGTGGCTAAGAATTACCACTCGATGTCCAGGCAATTCCTCCTCGGGGAGGAAGTTGCGGCCCAGCGCAGGCATGACCCGAAGTGTGGGGAATAAATTGGCGGAAACGCGGCCCCCCGGCAGCACGCGAGCGCTGGAGCCATCCATCTTGGAGTAAAGACGGTTTATCCAATTGCAGGCAGCCAGAGATTCGAAGCTTCGCGCCTGCCGCTGCCAATCAAAATAATTCGGGTAAGAGTCGCCGTTGGTTTCTGCCGCAGCAGGATCAGTGACTCCCCGTGGAAAGTTCAGAGTGTTGATCGCGACCAGATTTTCAGCCTGGGGGTACGGCAAAGGCCGGAGCAAGATTCCGTCAACCAGGCTGAAGATGGCGGTGGTGGCGCCGATGCCGAGGGCCAGCGTCAGGACCACGGTGGCGGCGAAACCGCGGTTGCGGCCAAGTTGGCGGACCGCATAGGTCAGATCTTGTACCACGCTGGAAAACATGGCGAGATTCTGACATGGTTTTTGTGAGCGCCGAGGTTAGTTTTCCGAAAGGATCGACTGGGTATACGGCCAGGCATTAACCACGGAGTCACACAGATACGGAGTCAATCTTTATTGCTTTTCTCCACGTCTTCGAGTCTCGTGGTAATGCGCTACTTGAAGTGCAGTGCCGCTTCACTCTCTTTGATCGCGCCCTTCGCTGCTCTTACCTTGGGCACGGCGTACTTGGGCTTGATTTCGTGGCATCCGTGTTCACAATAGACGCCGCCCAGCGCTGACTCCGGTTTAGGCATCGGGGAATTCACCGCGATCTCGCGCTCGGCTTCGATTTCTTTTTCTACTCCTGCAATCAGCGCTTTGTTCTCATTCGGCGTCAGCCACTTCTTGGTGTTGACCAGATAATTTTCAAAGCGGCTGAGGGGGTCGCGCCGTTTCCAGTACCCGAGCATAGCCTTCGGGACATAGTCGGCGCCGTCGTGGATGGCGTGTCCCTTCATGCGCATCATTTTGGCTTCAATTAATGTAGGGCCCTCGCCGCGGCGGGCGCGTTCTACCCCGTCGCGAGCGGCGTCATAGACCTGGCAAGCATCGGTGCCATCGACGATCACGCCGGGAATGCCATACCCGATGGCGCGCTCGGCAAGGTCTTTGACTTTGTATTGCATCTCCGACGGGGTGGAGTACGCCCAGAGATTGCTTTCCACGAACAGCACTAAGCCGAGATTTTGTACGGCGGCAAAGTTGATGCCTTCGTAGGTCACGCCGGTGGATTGGCCCCCGTCTCCGATATAGGTCATGACGGCAACGTTGCGTCCCTGCATGCGCGCGCCTAAGGCCACTCCCGCCATGACGGGGATCAGATCTCCCAACATCGAAATGGGCGAAACCATGTTGCGTTCGTAGATGTCGCCGAAGTGCGAGGTGCCGTCGCGCCCCTTGGTCGGGGAATCGGCTTTCGCCATGTACTGCATCATGGTGTCGCGGGCTTTGAAGCCGCGGACCAGGAGCGACCCCTGGTTGCGAATCATGGGAGCGAACCAGTCGTCTTTACCCAACGCATAGGCGGAGGCGCAGGAGCAGGCTTCTTGTCCCAAGCCGAAATAAACGCCGCCCACAACCTTCCCCTGTTTGTAGAGATTTTCTAGCGCCGTCTCCATCTTGCGGTTCATGAGCATGAAGCGGTAAATCTCGATCGACTGCTGCTTGCTCAAGTATTTCGACTCGCGGATAGGTGGAGCGGGTGTGTTCAGATCCCCGATGATTTCGTAGCGAACGGTTTCGTGGTCGCGGCTTTGCGCGACCTTGAATGCCGGCTTTTCCAGGCGCGTATCGGGGATCGAGAAGGTGCGCTGCTGAGGGTTAACCGGCGCGGCAGCCCGTTGAGCATGGTTGCCATTGGACGAAGACTTGGGCTTATTGTTTTTGTTCGTCGCCATACGGGACACCCATAGATGCTAACGCGATTGCCCGCCCTTGGGCTAGAGCACGAAAGCTTCTGCCATCGTCGCGACAAAGCTGGGCATCAGGCCAACCAATTTCCCTTGCCCGTGTTGTCGCTGGACTCTGCCAACCGAAAGGTGCTCAAACTACGCCAATGTCGAAGATCTGCCGAAGTCCGAACTGCTTTCGTAGTAGGTCAAGGTGCGTTTAACGAATGTCGACGGCTGGAATGTCCCATCAGGGGTCGGGCGATAGGAAGTTGTCTTTTCGGTCCAGTTTTTCTGCTGGTCGTACCCATACCCATAGCGGACCTCGGAGTAGGAAGCCACGGCGGTGGGGCTCGTCGTATCGGTCGCTACGTCAAAGCGCGTGCTCCGCGTAATTTCTGACTCTATGTCTCCGTGGTCGTTGTAAGTTGTCTCTATCTCATCTTCCCAGTTTAAGATTCGGCGACGCGTAAGGTTGACGCGGCCATGAGCGTCGTATCGGTAGGAAACCGCGTTCGGTTCGGACGGATGTCTTATCACCTTTGAAAGTTGTGTACGTAGTTCAGACTGTAATTGGTCTGCGGAAAGACCCGATTCTTCCAACATCCTTCCAACGACTTCCGGTGGCACCATCATCGCAAGGTTGTCCAAAACCTGCTTCTCTTCTGTGACGTTCCCTTGGGTGTCATATGTTCGGAGGGTCCGGCCAACCAAGTCGCCCGCGGCATTACGCACTTGAACCTCCGTGGGTCGATCGAACTCATCATGGAGAGTGGTCGCGCTTCCTCCTCCCGGCAGGTTCGGCGCCCTGTCGGCAGCCCCGAATGGAGAACCAGCGACTGCGACGTTGGGGCGGAAGTCATCAGCGCGCGAGATCGCAATCTTGGTTTTTCTTCCCTGCTCGTCATATCGAAAAGAAAGTGGACTGCCCGGTCGATCACCCGGGGAGATGCTCTGGAGCCTGCCCTGCTGATCGTAAGAATAGGTGGTTGTAGTGGATGTCTTGCCCTCGTTTCCCGATGCCGTCATCCGCAGTCGACCGGACGCATCATAGTCATAACGTACCGACCATTGCGAGCCCTCTGAGTTATGACTACGTGTAGCCAGTATTCGACCATCTGGATCGTAGTCGGTGATATGCACCGAATGGCTTCCCGGATAGACCTTGCCATCGGGGCCTGTCACGCCGGGATGGCTGTACTCCTCGGTACATGCCATTACTGGGCCACGGAGATTGCCCTGTTGCCTGTCGGACATCACCAACCTGCTTTCTTCAGGCGGCTTACCCGTCGCATGCCACCAAGGTGGCTGAAGCGCACTGCTCTGCAGTTTCAAAGACACTAGCTCAGAAGCTTAGAGCGAGTCCTTTGCGCCCCAACCTCTCCTGTCGACAACGCCACCGCCCCCGTCATCACCTTCTGAAAAGCTTCCTGGAACCGTGCCATTTCCTCCTGTGTCCCGACTGTGATGCGGACGTGGTTGGGATAACTTGGCCAGACCCGTCCAACAAAAACATTCAGCTTCGCCATGGCTTCGATCGTCTCGCGGCCCGGACGCCCGGTGTCAAGCAGGAAGCAGTTCGATACCGAGGGAATATAGGAGTAATGATTGCGATCCAGCCAATCGAAGGTTCCCTGCCGAACCGTGGCGTTGATGCGGCGACGTTCGGGCACCAGCTTCGGATCCTTCATGCTAGCCAAAGCTGCGACTACTGCCGGGACGGGCATGAAATTATCTCCGCAGTGATTCAGCACCGACTCCAACAGATCGGGACGACTGATCGCGAAGCCGCAACGCAGTCCCGCCATGCCGTAGGCCTTAGAAAGCGTGCGCAACACGACTACGTCCTTGCCGGCTTTTACCAATTCAATCGCGGATGGGGTTTCGGTGAAGTGTAGGTAAGCCTCGTCTACCAGCACAACCGAGCCTCTCGGCTTGTTGTCCGCAAGGTAAGCAATCTCGCCGAGCGGGGTCAGCGTTCCTGTGGGATTGTTGGGGCTGCATACATAAAAAAGCCCGGCATCGGGAGCTGCAGCGATCATGGCTTTCGCATCGTGGGCGTAGGATTGGGTAAGCGGAACTTTCACTACGCGCGCGTTGCTGATGGAGGCAGCGAAGATCCCAGCCTCATATCCGGGGTCGGCGGTTACGTAGCTCCTTTGCGGCGAGGTAAAGGCTGTGACTGCGCCAAAAAGAGGAACGGTCGAGCCTGCGAAAAGGTGGAATGAGTCGTCCTTCAAATCTTCTAGGCCGGCAAAGGTTTTCAGCAATTCATCCACGTAACTGTCACAATAACGGCCTCCTTGCGGGATGGCGTCGGCGATTGCCTTGCGTGCTGCGTCGCAAGGGCCTAAAGGGTTCTCGTTGTAGTCGATCATCACCGCGTCTTTGGAAAGTGCCGGATGCGAGATCGGCATGCGCGCCGCCGCAGCCAGCATTGGCTCGGTCATGAAGCGTGCAGCCACCGCACTAGTCGCCGCAACTTGCAGAAATGAGCGTCGTGACAAACCTGACTTGATCATGATTCGGCTCCGGCCACGTATGTAGTTCCTGGAAATCGTTAACCACGACGCACCCTAAGGTTCACGGAGGAGTTTTCTAGGAACTTTGCCCAAGAGCATACCACCGTGTCTCTCGGTCTTGATCAGCCCCAGGCTGATTCGTCTTGCGGATGAATCTGTTTGAGTTCAGGCGGCAGGCTGAGGGGGACGCCCACTGGGGGACCGAGAAGTGCGTCAAGGCTCTCCAGCAAAAGAATTTGACTGCCGAAGACTTGGCCAAATTGGCGCGACACGGTGTTTTCTACTTCTTCCATGCTCGGCGGCTTCTGCAATTCCCGAGCCATCGAGGTGACGAGCTTGGTGGTGATGCCGCAAGGAATGATCAGGTTGAAGAAACTCAAATCGGTGGTGACGTTGAGGGCGAATCCGTGGGAGGTTACTCCACGCGAGATGTGGACGCCCAGAGCCGCGATTTTCGATTCTTCCATGCCTTCGGTCCACACCCCCGTTAGGCTGGGAATATGTTTGGTCGGAATGCCGAAGCTGGCACAGGTGCGGATCAGAACCTCTTCCAGACGGCGAACATATTCAATCGCTCCCAGTGTCTTGCGGCCCGGTTCATTTGAGGGAAACGCCCGCAGATCGAAGATGGGATAGCCAACCAGTTGTCCCGGGCCGTGGAAGGTAACGTCGCCACCGCGGTCGGATTCGAAGACTTCCACGCCTTTGCTGGCTAAGAACTCCGGTGCGGCAAGGATGTTGGCCGCCTTGGCATTGCGTCCCAGGGTGATCACCGGCGTGTGCTCCAGCAGCAACAATACGTCGCCAATCGCGCCTTGCTTGCGGAGATCAACCAAACGCTTTTGCAGGCTGAGGCCGGTAGCGTAATCGAGCCTGCCCAGCTGGAAGACCGAGATCACCAGCTAATTCTATCGTTTTTTTAGTAGAGACGTAGCTGGGCTATGTCTTGCCACGGGCCAGTCCCGGGATGAGGAAGCAACTTCTCTACGTAGTTTGTCCGACGATGGTTACCGTGGTGATCTTCAAAAGTGCCGAATCGGTATTCCACAATACTGGGCGGGGCGAGGAGATTTTTTGAAGATTTTCGAGCAGTCTGTCTTTCGCCTGCGCGGGATATTGAGTCCCGCACCGTTCGCCTGCCTTCTGATTCTCGCCGGCCTCGTACCAGCAATCGCCGCACAAACCAACTCCGATTCAGAACAGCCCATTCCGATTCTTACCGGCAACGCTGGTTTCATAGCCAGCGGGGCCGGCCAAGAGCGCTATCTCACTCCACAAGTCACGCCGGTGTTGTTGTTGCCTCTGGGCGATAAGTGGCTGGTCGAAGCACGTGCAGCCTTCGAAGGCGAACTGGGGCGGGAAGAGCCAGGCGATCCTTACCGTGGCCAGGTCGGAAAAGACATCGACTACCTGCAGGTCGATTATCTGCTGAATAAGTACGCGACTGTCACTGCAGGACGTTTTCTGACACCGTTTGGAATCTACAACGAGCGACTCTATCCCATCTGGATTCGTGATCTTCAAAACGCTCCGCTGATTTTTCCCCTGGGAACAGGTTCCAGTGACGGCGTGATGCTGCGCGGGGGATTCCCGCTCAATTCCCGAATCTCGCTTAACTACGCATCTTATTTTTCAGCTTTGAGCACGGTGAACAAATTCGAAGCGGACCGGCTGGCAGGCATGCGGGCCGGATTCTTCCTGCCCGGACCGCGCATCGAAGCAGGATTTTCATTTCAGAAAGAACTGCAGGAAAGCCGACCCAACGGATTTGGATTTCATTTTGCCTGGCAACCCCTGCGGCTACCTCTGAACTTACGCTCAGAGTATGCGCGAACCAATGATGGAAGCGGCTACTGGATCGAAGGGGCGTACCGGCTGAATCAGTTGCCATTCTGGCAAAACTCCATGCGCAAGACGGAAGTGGTGCTGCGGACCCAGCAATTCTTCGCTGCACCGGGGATTGAGGAAGAAGAGGCGGAAGAGTACGGATTATTTGATGTTGACACGAAGCAGACCGAATTTGGACTGAACTACTACCTGGCGGATGGACTAAAAGCCGCGGGTAGTTTTGGGCGGCGATTCAATTCCGATGGCGACGCCAATGTTTGGACGGTAGGTATTGCGTATCGCTTCGCAATTCCACTGGGACCCACGCGATGAGGATCAAGGTTTTCATATTGACGGCAGCAATGGCGGTGGGCACATTCGTTTGCGCCGCTTCAAGACCAAGCGACCCCAACATACCAGTAGCGCGCGACGCCAACGAAGCTGAGAACATGCGCGTCGAGGGCGAGCACCGCTTCCGTTCCAACTGCAGCCGTTGTCATGCGGCTCCTCATAAGTTTCCGGCACGGATGATGGCGACGATTGTCCGCCACATGCGAGTGCGGGCGACCATCACTGACGAGGACATGCGCTACATCCTTTACTACCTGACGCAGTAGGAAGGACGACTGTGAGTCTTTGCAAGGTGACGGCGCTTCTTCTGCTAAGTTCGGCACTATCGGCTGCCGATGTGCACGTAATCGAGGTACTCGCCGACAAAGACAGCCGATACAAGATCTCAGGCCAGAAAAAGCCGGAGATTACAGTCAGAGCGGGAGAGGCGCTCCTGCTGAAGATCACGGCACGCAAGGGAAAAACCTGGAATCGCGACGGTACAATTCATGGATTTACCCTGCTGCGCGCGTCGGATCGATCCAAGGTCAAGGGATGGAACCTGGTACTGATGCCGGGCGAGCAGGAATTTGAAATGACGGCGCCCGCGGAGCCGGGAGACTACATCGTTCTCTGCACGGTGATCTGCAGTGAAGAACACGAAGGCATGAACATGAAATTCACGGTCGTGCCCTGAGGAAAAATGGATCGGAAATCAATATTGACCGCGATTTTTGCCATGGCTCTGTGCCTCTCTGCCACAAGTGCAGATAAAGAAAAGATCAAGACTTACAGCGGCGAAATTGCCGACAGCCAGTGTGCGCTGAACGTTCACTCGTTGACCCGCTCCCACGAAGAGATGCTGAAGTCGAAATCGATGGGCGGGACCTCCCGCAATTGCACCTTGTATTGCATTCAATACCTGGGAGGCGATTTTGTGCTGTCGTCCAAGAACGATGTTTTTCGTTTAGATGATCAGGACAAGGCCAAGCAATTCGCCGGGATGAAAGTCAAAATCACAGGCAATATGGACGCGAAAACCAAAATGGTGCACGTGGAGACGATTGAAGAGGAGCCGTAAGCCACGCACGACCTTGTCACTCCGTGGCGTGCCTCATTGCGGAAGCAATCTGTTCGCCACGACTCGGATCTCCTCTGTATTGCCTAATTTAAAAGGGAATTCTCCGCACGATGAATCTGTGCTCTGGAATGACGAGATCAGTGAGGGGAGACTGATGACAAGCGCCGTGCTGACAAATCAGATCAACAAGTCTTGATAGATTCTCGCGGTTTCCACATCGAAACAGACGAATAGTATTTCTTTCACTTCCTCCGAATTCGCGCGGACTTCTCTCACTGCGATCTCCGCCGCCCGCTCTTTGGGAAAACCGTAGATGCCAGTGCTGATGGCAGGAAAAGCAATGCTTCTGACCCCCAATTCCCGTGCCACCTCTAGCGAATTCCTGTAGCACGATGCCAGCAGTTCCTCCTCATGGGTATCTCCCCCCCGCCAGACCGGTCCAACCGTGTGGATCACATACTTTGCGGGGAGCTTATAGCCTTTGGTCGCTTTGGCGAATCCGGTCTTGCAACCACCCAGTTGCCGGCACTCGTTGAGCAATTCAGAACCCGCAGCCCGGTGAATCGCACCGTCCACGCCCCCGCCACCCAGCAGCGAGCTGTTGGCGGCGTTAACGATCGCGTCCACTTTCTGCGTGGTGATATCACCTTGAACCACCTGTATTTTCGCGTGCATAACGCCGTCTCAAATTTTAGGAGAAACTCCGGACGCGCCTCTAATGCTAAATAAAATTTCGCCGATAAGAGCTAGATGAGCGCTGCCGGAACCAGTCAGTCCTGCCAGCGGTCTGCCCTATCGAGCCCGTACCTCGCTTCGTGGCCCGCCAGCCCATCCTTAACACGAGAGGAGCAGGTCTTTGGCTATGAGTTATTGTTTCGGGGCGGAGTCGAGAATCATCTCCATGGCTCCGATGCCGAAGCAGCCTCGAGGAATACGCTGGATAGTTCATGCGCTTGGGACTCGAGGTGCTTTGCGGTGCCCTCTTATATCAACTCATGCTTGCCAGCTAACCCGTGGACTGGCAGGCTGTATCCGAGCTCTCACCTAAACTCCATCTCCCTGAAAGCGATGTGTCTGAGGCCTACTGGAATGCCATGGAGTGGGCGCGGCGGGTGGTGAGGCGTAGGGCTTCGACGACAGGACATGGTCCTTCCGGTGGAAAACTTAAGTTACTTTGCCCTTGCGCTAGCGCGCGCGCTTCGTTACCATTTAAGTGTTCTCAGCGGCCATGCTTCCTAGCTGGCCCTCAGCGCTCTCTGGCTCCAGGCGCCAAACGATTAAAATCATTCACGACTGAGTTCCAGCCGAATTTGATTTTCGCACGCTCCGCAACCGGTGCGAAGCGAAGCGCCCTTCAGAGAAGTGGATATTTCGAGGAGTTTCGAGTCTCCCTTCGGGCAGACAAATAAGTTACGCTTCAAAAAAAGAGATAAACAAAATATGAATGCTGGACCTGGACATCCCTCCGGAGGTGGAGGAGGGAGGAACAGACGGAGGCGCTCACGCCGTCCGTCGAATCGTGGTGGTGGTCCTGGACGTGATCGGGATCGCCAACCTCAACATGGCGGAATCTATTCCGCTCCCATGGATCACAGTTACCGCGCGGCCATGTCGGGCAACGGCGCCCGGCCAGGCCGGCAACGGCCCGGCTTTGCCCCTTCCTACGCGCCGGTTGATCCCGACCCCATACCGCAGGGTAAAGAAGACGCCAATTCGCGGATATTTGCTTTTGTCGATGACCTGTTTTTCATGGCGAAAATCCAGGAGACGGCGCGCAAGTTGAATGTGAAGGTCGAGTTCATCAAGACCGAAAAAGACTTGCTCGACCGCATCAAACAGAACGGCGACGAAAAGCCGTCGCTGATCATCTTCGACATGAACAACGCCAACGCCAAGCCTTTGACCCTGATCCCCAAACTGAAGACGAAATTGAAGAAGACATCCATCATCGGATTTCTGTCTCACGTCCAGGGCGATCTGAAGCAGAAGGCACACGAAGTGGGCTGCGACATGGTGCTGCCGCGCTCGGCTTTTTCGCAGAACCTGCCGCAGTTGTTGCGTAGGCACGGCGCGCCGGAAGAAGAGATCACCCAGTAAAGGCGCCGGAGTTTATGCTTCCAGGGGCACATTGCAAGTGCCTTGGCCGTATGGTAGCTTCAACATTCATAAGAGGTTAGCTTGCGCGCAACAATTCCTGCGGGGCTGGATCGCAAGGAAGCAGAAGTCTTCAAAAGGCTTGATCCGGCACGGCTCCCCAAACACATCGCCATCATCATGGACGGCAACGGACGCTGGGCGCGAAGACGGCATTTGCCGCGCGTCGCCGGCCACCGTGCCGGTGTAACCTCGGTCCGTTCCACCGTTGAAACCGCCGCCACCATTGGTATTCCGTCGCTCACGCTATACGCCTTCTCGGAAGAAAACTGGCACAAACGTCCTAAGGGCGAAGTTGATTTTCTGATGGGGCTGCTTAGCCGCTATTTGAAACAGGAAGTGCCGACCCTCAACAAAAACAACATTCGCCTGCAATACATCGGGCGCCAGCAGGAACTGCCCGAAGCAGTCCAGGAGCGCATGGAGTGGGCGCGCGAAGCTACCAGTCACAATAGCGGAATGATTCTAACTCTGGCGCTGAACTACAGCGCTCGAACAGAACTGGTAGATGCCTTCAAGGCTATGGTAGACGCGGCCTCCCGGAACGGCGGCGTTGAGCATCTGCGAATCGACGAAGAAGCAGTATCCAGGCATCTCTACACCAAACACCTGCCCGATCCAGATCTGGTAATACGCACCAGCGGCGAGATGCGCCTGAGCAATTTCCTGCTGTGGCAGCTGGCCTACGCAGAGATTCACGTGACTCCCACCCTTTGGCCCGAATTTCGCGGAGTACATTTGCTGGAAAGCATCGAGGAATACCAGAAGCGCGAACGGCGCTATGGTGGCCTCTCCGGCGATTCGAATTATTCTTCTTCGAACGGCTCGAAAGCGCGGAGCTGACCGGTTGCACCTGCTCAAGCGTGTCCTCACCGCAGTCGTACTCATTCCAATTGTTGTTGTGCTGGTATTGCGAGCCCCCATCGCGGTGGTCGCGCTTATCACGGCGTTGGTGGCGCTGTTGGCGGTGCAGGAGTTTCTTCATCTGGCCGAAGGCTACGACATCCGGCCCTTGCGCTGGCCGACCTACATTTTCGTGGGACTTTTTTTTCTTTTGCTGGCGATCGCTACTGGCCTCGACACGCCCTTGCTCTCCACCGCCGTTTTTATTTACAGCGTCGGGTTCGCAGCCGCCATCGCCCCTTTCGTCTTTCTGACCATCGCCATGGCGCAGGACGATCTGAGGCGTGCCTTTCAACCGGCGATGGTCTCCACATTCGCATTCGTCTACATCGCTTTGCCCCTGGGCTTTCTGGTGCAGTTGCGCCAGCAGTGGTCGGGCGCATTCTTGTTGCTGTATTTGCTGCTGGTAGTTTGGGCGGGAGACATTTTCGCTTACTTCGTCGGCAAGTCGTTGGGACGGCACTTAATGTCTCCACGTGTGAGCCCAAAGAAGACCTGGGAAGGAGCGCTGGCTTCCCTGCTGGCTAGCCTGGTAGTCGGCATGTTGATGTACAACTACGCGCTGCCCATCAGTAGTGCCCTGCTGCAGGCCCACCTTATTCAACCAAAAGATGGGTTTTTCGCCCTGCAGAAGCCCCCGCTATGGCCAGCATTCTTGCTTTCGGCAGGAATCAACGTCGCTGCACAACTGGGTGACTTGGTGGAGTCTCTTATTAAGCGCGGGGCTGATGTAAAAGACTCCGGCGCGATTCTGCCGGGACACGGCGGTATGCTGGACCGGATCGACGCGTTGCTCTTTGCCGCGCCGATTCTCTGGTACTACGCGGCGTGGCGGGTGATGCAATAGGTCTGCAGGGTGGCTGATTACTTGTCGTTGCGCAACGGAATGAGGTATTAAAGCCAAGCTTAAAACCGGACCGTGAGGCTAAAAAACGGCGGATGCAACTATACTGAGAACCTCGAACATCCATGAAGCGAATCGCCATCCTCGGCTCTACCGGCTCCATCGGACGCAGCACCCTTAGCGTAGTTGAGTCCTATCCTGATCGCTTCACTGTGATTTCTCTCGCCGCCGGTCGGAATATCGAAGCTGCCTTCGAACAAGCCAAGCGCTGGAAGCCGGGTTTGATCTCAGTCGCTGATGCGCAAGACGCAGATGCTCTAAGTTCTCAACTAAAGTCGGCTGGACTATCCGAAATCAATGTGGCCCACGGATCCGCCGGAACCGTGCAAGTCGCCACCCACCCCGAGGCCGACTTCGTGGTGAGCGCCATCGTCGGCGTAGCTGGCCTCGAAGCCACCTACGAAGCGGTCCGTTGCGGTAAGACCATCGGCTTGGCCAACAAGGAATGCCTGGTTGCGGCTGGAGAATTGATCACCGCCGAGGCTCGGCGCCAAAACAAACCGCTGTTGCCCATTGATAGCGAGCACAATGCCATCCATCAATGCCTGCGTGGCGGACGCATGAATGAAGTGGGCTGCGTCTGGCTCACTGCATCCGGTGGCCCGTTCCTCAACACTCCCAAATCGCAATTTTCGTCAATCACGGTGGAGCAAGCGCTCAATCATCCTACCTGGCGCATGGGCCGGCGGATTACCGTCGACTCCGCCACCCTGATGAACAAGGGATTCGAAGTAATCGAAGCTTGCCGTTTGTTTAACATTCCCCCATCGCAGGTGAAGGTACTGGTGCATCCGCAATCCACAATTCACTCCATGGTGGAGTTCGTGGATGGCAGCATACTTGCTCAATTCTCGGTGACGGACATGCGTCTGCCGATACTGTATGCACTTACGTATCCAGACCGAATAGAATCGGATATGCGCTTTCCTGTCATGGAGCTACGGCACTTGGACTTCTGCCAACCTGACTTCGATCGCTTCCCCTGTTTGCGCCTCGCGTATGAAGCGGCGGAAATAGGGGGGATGAAAACGGTTGCACTCAATGCCGCGGACGAAGTGGCGGTGGCTGCGTTTCTTGAAGGACAAATTGGTTTTGACGATATACCAAAGGTAATAGAAGATGTGATTTCTGAAACGCGCGTAGGGAAATTGGAATCTATATTAGAAGTACTTGAGGCAGATAAGAAGGCCCGCCAAAACGCTAGTTTAAAGGTAGGAAATAGGCGGGAAGCGGTACGATCTACCTAAGATTCTCGGAAGGAACAGCCAATTTTATATGGGTTCATTCTTAACAGCTCTGGTCGCCGTCGGTGTGGTCCTCGGATTCATGATTCTGGTCCACGAGTTTGGGCACTATGCCGCCGCTAAGTTGCTGGGAGTTCGGGTGGAGCAGTTTGCCATCGGTTTTGGCAAGCGCCTGGTCGGCTTCCGCAAGGGTGATACCGACTACCGAATCAATGCGCTCCCACTCGGTGGTTACGTCAAGATGAGCGGCGAGAACCCCATGGACAGTCGCACCGGCGATCCTGGCGAATTCATGTCCCACCCCCGGTGGCATCGTTTCCTGATTGCTATTGCCGGACCCGCGATGAACATCATGCTCGCGATTGGACTGTTGGCAGTGGTTTACATGATCCACTACGAGTATCCGGTTTTTCTCGATCAGCCTGCGATCGTAGCTTGGACCGATGCTGATTCCCCTGCCGCCAAAGCTGGAATTCAGCCCGGCGATCGCATCAAGAACATCGACGGAATTCAGGACCCCACTTGGGAACAGCTTGAACCGCGAGTGATGCTGAGTCCCAACCACCCGTTGGACGTGACTATCCAGCGTGGTAACGAATTCCTGCACAAGACGATTATTCCCGAAGCAAGTAAGGTTTCGCAGATCGGCTATGCCGGTTGGGACCCGATTCAGCCGATGATCATCACCCAACTGACCAAGGGCATGCCCGCCGAACAGGCCGGACTGCTCGAGGGGGATGAGATTCTCACTATGGACGGAAAGCAGCTTCCGGCAGTCTCCGCCATGATTGATAGCCTCAAGCAGTCCAAGGACAAGCCGGTCACGCTGGTAGTTCTGCGGAACGGCAAACAGCTTTCCTTCACGGTTCAACCGAAACTTGGCGATGACGATGGAACCCAGGAACAGCGCTATCGCATCGGTATTGGCAGCGTGCCCACTAAGATCGGTCGATTGTCGTTCACCGAAGCGGTGTCGCGTTCGATTGAAGAAAACAAGAAAACCTCGTTCCTGATTCTGGAGCTGGTGCAAAAGCTGGTGCGCGGACAAATCTCTCCCCGAACCATCGAAGGCCCAATCGGTATCGGCCGCGCCGCGGGCGCAGCTGCCAGCGAGAAAGGCTGGACTCCGCTCATGGGGTTGACCTCCGCGATCAGCTTGAATCTGGGTATTTTCAACCTGCTGCCAATTCCAATCATGGACGGTGGAGTCATTCTGCTGCTGGCACTCGAGGGCCTGATGCGGCGGGACATCAGCTTGCGTATCAAAGAGCGGATCTATCAGGCCGCCTTCGTTTTCCTGGTATTGTTCGCGGTCATGGTCATCTACAACGATTTGGCCAAGACCATTCCGGGGATGATGCAGAAGTTGCCATAACCTACTCAGCCGCGTTGACATCCCGAAGAGCCCTCTCAGGATGAAAGCCTGGGCTAGCGAATCGTGCTAAACTAAAGATTCTAATGGCTGACATTCACCGTCGCAAAACCGTCACCAGCCTGGTCGGCGGAGTCCGCGTGGGCAGCGATGCACCAGTTGTGGTGCAATCGATGACCAACACCGATACCGCCGATATCCCCGGCACGGTGCAACAGGTCGCGGCCTTAGCCCGCGCCGGATCAGAACTGGTTCGGGTAACGGTGAACAACGAAGCTGCGGCTGCCGCAGTGGCTCCCATCGTCGACCAACTCGCCCAGCAAGGCATTCACGTTCCCATCGTCGGTGATTTCCATTACAACGGCCATCAACTACTCAAGAAGTATCCGGAATGCGCTCGTGGACTGGCCAAGTACCGCATTAATCCTGGGAACGTGGGCATCGGACGCAAGGACGATAACAACTTCCGCACCATGATCGAAGTCGCGGTCGAGAATCAGAAGCCGGTGCGCATCGGCGTGAACTGGGGATCACTCGACCAGTCCCTGCTGACCAAAATGATGGATGAGAACTCGCGGCTGCCGGAGCCTCTGGGTGCGCGCGAGGTGACCATGGAAGCGATGGTGGTGAGCGCACTGAACTCGGCCAGCCTTGCCGAAAAGTATGGCTTAAGACCCGACCAGATCATTCTCAGCGCCAAAGTAAGCGGTGTGCAGGACCTGATTGACGTTTACCGTTCCCTAGCTGCCCGCTGTTCTTACCCGTTGCACTTGGGCCTTACAGAAGCGGGAATGGGCGCAAAAGGCATCGTGGCATCGAGTGCGGCACTTGGTGTCCTTCTACAGGAAGGCATTGGCGACACGATTCGTGTCTCGCTAACCCCTGCTCCTGGCGGCGATCGCACGGAAGAAGTCCGGGTTGGACAACAAATTTTGCAGTCGCTGGGGATCCGCAGCTTTACGCCGCAAGTCACAGCCTGTCCTGGCTGCGGCCGCACCACAAGCACTTTTTTCCAGGAGATGGCGGAACAGATTCAGACCTACTTGCGCGAACAGATGCCCCACTGGAAAGACCGCCACAGCGGAGTGGAAGAGATGAAAGTGGCGGTCATGGGTTGCGTGGTCAACGGCCCCGGCGAATCCAAGCACGCCAATCTGGGTATTTCTCTCCCGGGTACTTTCGAAGAGCCCAAAGCTCCGGTCTACGTCGATGGGCGCCTGTTCACCACGTTAAAGGGCGACAAGATTGTTGCGGAGTTCGTACAAATATTGGACGAGTATGTTGTTTCGCACTACGCCGCGCGCGAAGAAGAAGCAGTTAAGGTTTAGGTCGACTTTCCACTTCGCGATATCCCCGCGCCAGGAAATATCCTCCCCCCTTCTGCCTACCCATCCCTGCAACGCCTCTGAAGGCCATCCTGAGGCTCGCAAAGGGTATTGTGGAAGGGCTCCAAAAACAAAACGACCCCGCCAGTAAAAGCCGAGGTCATTATCGAGAAGGCTGGGGAAGGCCCTAGTCGGATCCTACTGCAGACGGAACTGCAATCTGCATCGGCGATCCCGGAACGTGGGACTCTTGCGGTTGATTTGGCAGCTGCGACAGTTTCACCTGATAGATATGCCGCGCAAGGCCCAACTTTTTCAGGGCCCAGATTCCATACCAGTTCATATCCACCTCATACCAGCGCAGACCGTGGCGCGCCGAAACCGGATGAGCGTGGTGATTGTTGTGCCAGCCTTCGCCAAAAGTGAGTAGTGCGACCCACCAGCTATTGGTGGAAAGATCGCGGGTGACGAACCGCCGCGTTCCCCAGCTGTGGGTTGCGGAGTTGACCAGCCAGGTCGCATGCAACCCGATCACGGTGCGCAGGAAGATTCCCCACATCAGGAACGGCAGTCCGCCAAGAGCCAGAAGGATCACGCCCAGAGCAACGATGGGGACGTAGTGATACTTGGTAATCCAGCAGTGGAATTTGTCTTTTGCCAGGTCGGGGACGTAACGCGCCAAAGTGGTCGTGTCATGGTGCATAGACTTCCCCATCAGGATCCAACCCATGTGCGCCCACCACTTGCCGTCGATCGGGGAATGCGGATCGCCTTCGTGATCGGAATACTGGTGGTGTATGCGGTGGGTGGCAACCCAGAAAATCGGGCCGCCTTCAAGTGTCAGCGTCGCGCAAACCGTGAGGAAATACTCGACCCACTTGGGCGTCTTGTAGCCGCGGTGGGTTAGCAGTCGGTGATAGCCCATGCCGATACCCAGGCTACCCGAGACCCACCACAGGAACATGGCCAGCAAAAACGCCTTCCAAGTAAAGAAGAACAGGGCCGCGACGGCTCCGACGTGAAACAGCGCCATGAATGTCAACGTGACCCAATTGATCTCGTTATCGGCGGCCGATTTGCGCTCTAACTCTTGTAGTTCCATAGTGTGTTCCCCTGGTTCTGTTAGCTTCCCAACCCATTTCTAGGCTAACAGCGGAGTGAATCAGCGTGTGTAATAGTTCTGTAATAGAGGGGCGGATTGATTACTTTAGGGTTCCGATTGGAAGCGGGGATTCAGCGCTCCCGCGCCTCAGGCACGATTGGGGAGTCACCTTCGCGTCCCGAAGACGTAGCGGAGCTACGTCTCTCCATGTTTTGCGCTAGGCGGTGGCCTTCTTTACTTCCACTCCGGCCCATTTTTCCAGCAGGGTGATGGTGGCGGCGTAATCTAGGTCTTGATTGCCGTCTTCGACGGCAACGTCATAAACCTCTTCCACGATTTCGAGGGCGGGAAGCTTCACCCGGGCTTCTTTAGCCGCTTCGAGCATGAGGCGAATATCTTTGTGCATGAGCCGCATGGGGAAGTTAGGAGTGAAATCGCGGTTCAGGACGAAGGGGGCCTTGTACTCGACGACGCCCGATTTCACCATTGACGCCTGAATCAAAGGCATCAGTGTGGCTGCATCGATGCCCAGTTTGGCGGCGAGCGTAAGACCTTCCGCGAAGCCTTCATAAATCAGCGCAATCTGCAGATTCATAGCGATTTTGGCAGCCTGTCCCTTGCCGGTCTCCCCCATGCGGAAGAAGAGTTTGCCGGTCGCGGCAAATAGTGGCTTTAGCTTTTCAATCGCGGTGTCGGCGCCGCCGACAATGAAAATCAGGGTACCGCTTTCCGCCCCGGTCTTTGAACCGGTTACGGGAGCATCCACGTAGTCGGCGCCCTTGGCGCGTACCCGTTCGGCGAACTTGCGGGTGGCAGTGGGTGAGATGGTGCTGGAATCAACCACCACCATGCCTTCCCCCAGCGATTGCTCGATTCCCTGTTCTCCGAAAAGCAAGCCCTCTACGGCTTTGGTATCGGAGACGCACATCCAGACCACTTCGGCGCCATTGGCAGCATCGGCTGGCGAGGATGCGGTACGCGCCCCGGTAACGTCTTTGCCCGCGCTGCGGTTCCATACCGCGACCTCGTGCCCGGCCTTGACCAGGTTGGCGGCCATTGGCCGTCCCATAATTCCCAAACCTAAGAAAGCAATACGCATTCCACGCTCCTTCTACCGATTAGAAATGACCCTGCCGCCGAGGGTCAAGGAATTACCTTGGTTTGTTCTAGAATAGATTTCAAGACTTGTACTTTAATGAGTTCGGCGAGGATAATCAGATTTAAGGTTTTACGGGGCTTATCGCTTCCCGAAGACTGCTTAAAAAATGTTACGACTCCCCCTGCGTAATCGTGCTCTTCACCAACGCGCCAGCCAGTTTGGACGGCTGGTACGCCACTCGGCGGTGACGCCGCGAACTGGCCAAGCCTACAAGCCACAGTTGGTTGCAAGTCATGAACTTGGCGTGACTTTTATTGGCCATTCCAGCTTTTTCGTGCAGATGGGCGGATTGAATGTTGTCATTGATCCGAATTTCGCCAGCTGGTTGTTCATATTGAAACGGCTTCGTCATCCTGGATTGAAGGTGCGCGATCTGCCCCCCATCGATCTGGTTCTGGTCACCCATGCCCATTTTGACCACCTGCACCGGCCGTCGTTGCGGTCACTGGTCCAGCAAACCCGGCGCGCGGATGGCACGCAGCCGACGGTGGTTGTTCCACACCATGTGTTTGATTTGGTTTCCGACCTCGGGTTTGGCGATGTGGTTGAGTTGAACTGGTGGAATAGCTACCGGCATGCGGGAGTTACGGTGACGCACGTCCCCGCCCGGCACTGGGGAGCACGCGTATTAAGCGATTCACATCGCGGCTACGGTGGCTACGTGATTCGCGATAGCAAACATTCGGTTTACCACGCGGGCGACACGGCATACTTCGGCGGCTTTCACGAGATTGGACGTCGCCTCGCCCCTGATCTAGCCATGCTGCCGATTGGGGCTTACAACCCAACCTCTTTCCGCAACGTGCACACGAGTCCGGGAGACGCGCTCCGCGCGTTTCAGGATTTGAAATCGAAGTGGATGGTGCCCATGCATTACGGATCGTTCCGGCTCTCTCATGAGCCGATGGAAGAACCCTTGCAGCTGTTGGACGCCGAAGCTAGGGCAGCCGGCGTACAAGATCGCGTAGTCATTCTAAGAGAAGGCATTACGCGCCTTTTCTGATACTTCCCTTCCAATTACCTCCGTGTAAATAACCGCATCTTAGAGCCATTCATGGGCACCCGCGGGAAGATCCCATGTTCCACTACAACCTGGCTTGTAGCTATGCCGAGTTGGACGATTTGGATAGCGCGCTGGGGGATTTGAAATTTGCTTTTGCCTATCGGCAGAACGGGACTTCCTGGGGAAGACGCTGCAAAAGATCCTTCCTTCCAGCGATTTCTTGCTGACGCGCGGTTTCCGAGCCTGGCGCATCAAGTTTGTCCGGAAAGTCAGAAAACGGGCATCGGGTTTGTTTGTACCTAGCCCCTACGTCCGGTACTACGCGGCAGAGTGTCTTTCACTGGGCTCAAGCCGACAAACAACTCTATTTCTCGCCACCGGGCTCAAAACGGTAGCCCACCCAAGGTTCAGTAATGATGTAATTGGGAGTGCTGTCGGTTTCTATCTTCCTGCGTAACTGAGCTACCAGCACGCGGAGATGCTCCGGTTGTTCGACGCTGTTTGGACCCCAGATTCCAACCAGCAAGGTTCTGTGGGTCACCACCCTTCCCGCGTGACGGGCCAGGAACATCAGAAGTTCGCATTCCTTAGGGGTAAGGCGAATTTCGACACCGTTGACCACAGCACGGAAGGCGTCGGCATCGATCTTGAAATCTCCGATCGCAATCACTCTTTGAGCGGAATCGTCAGCGGGCATAGCCCGGGCCAGATTGCGACGGACCCGTGCCAACAGTTCGTCCATGCCAATGGGCTTGGTGACGTAGTCGTCGGCTCCGGCGTCGAGCGCTTCGACTTTGGTTTTCTCCTCACCTTTTACCGACAAAACTATGATGGGCAGGTTTGATTCCGAACGAAGCTGGCGCGAGAGTTCGATACCGTCCATATTGGGCATGGAAATATCTGTGATTAGCAAGTCGGGCTGCCATTCTCTCGCCGCTCGCAGACCGGCGTGCCCGTCTTCGGCGGTGCGGACCTCGTAGCCGCTGCCCGCAAGAGAAGTTCGCAACACGCGCGTGATCTGTGGCTCGTCGTCCACAACCAGAATGCGTTTCTTATCAGGCATAGGCGCTATGAAGATTCCTGGGTAACGATATGCACGTCGACTGGCGGGGCGTCGCGAAGAAATTTGTGGATGGTGCTCAAGTATAAATACCTCTTCCACCCTTTGATCGCCGAGCGCCCAAATACGACCTGAGTGATCCGCTTTTCACGAACGAAGTCTGCTACCGCTTTGGCTACGGTACTGGCTTTAAGATGCATGACCTGAGCCCCGACTCCTTCCGCGTAGCGGATATTGGACGCTAAAGAACGCTGGTTGGCTTCACTCTCATCGGTTCCGATATCGACATAGACAACGTACAGCTCCGCATCCAGACGCTTTGCCATGCGGGCCGCGCGGCCAATGATCTGCTGGGCAGCGGGATTCGAACTAATGGCCACCGCAAAACGTTCGCGCACTCCCAAATTGCGCTCGCCACCCTCTTTGTCGAGGTAGGTCTCAAGGCTACGGTCGACTTCCTGAGCGACCTCCTGCAATGCCAGTTCTCGCAGAGCGATGAGATTTCCGGGACGGAAGAAGTTCGACAACGCCTTCTCTACCCGGTCAAGAGGATAGATATCGCCACGGCGCATGCGGGTCTGAAGCGCTTCGGGAGTTAGATCGGCCATCACCACTTCCTTCACCCGCTTCATCACCCAATCAGGGACGGTTTCACGGACGGTCACGCCGCTAATCCGCTGCACACTGGGGGCAACACTTTCCAAGTGCTGGACGTTCATGGTGGAAAGCACCGAGATGTCGGCATCGAGAATTTCCAGGACGTCTTCGTAACGCTTTCGATTCTTGGACCCTTCGATATTGGTATGAGCCAGTTCGTCGACCAGGACAACGGCTGGCTTGCGAGCAAGAATGCCATCGAGGTCCATCTCCTCGAAAACCGTGCCTTTATACTCCACTTTCTTGCGCGGCAAGGATTCCAGCTTCTCCGCGAGCTCAAGAATCCCCTTTCGCCCGTGGGTCTCTACGACTCCGATGACGATGTCCTCGCCCCGGCTTTTGCGGCGAATGGCTTCGCTCAACATGTTGTAAGTCTTGCCGACACCCGGCGCGTAACCGAGAAATAGTTTGAAGGTGCCACCTTCTTTTTTGGGAGCAGCTTGCTCCAGCCATTGCTCGGGAGTTTTAGGCATTGCGACCATTGTCGTCGACGGAAGTCCGCTTTGTCGATGTCGGATACAATCGCTGGTCGTGAATAAGTCCGCCATCCGCGTGGTCTACCGGTCGCTGGTTTGTGGAATGATCGTGGTTGCGGTGGTGTACGCCTACCGCGCATTTCACGTCAACCCCACCAGCGTGGCGTTGACCTTTCTGCTGGCGGTGTTGATCATTTCCGCCACCTGGGGATTGTTGTACTCACTGGTGCTGGCAATAGCCGCAACTGCGCTGTTCAACTATTACTTTCTACCCCCTACCGGCACCTTCACCATTGCGGACAGACAAAATTGGATCGCCCTGCTGGTTTTTCTGGTGACGGCGCTCATCGCCAGCCAGCTCTCTGACCGCGCGAGGAAACAAAAAGATGAAGCCGTCGGGCGGCGGATCGAATTGGAGCGCTTATACAACTTCAGCCAGCAACTCCTGGCGGCCGACAATGTGCTGCAACTACTGAATTCGATTCCAGGATATGTCGTCGATTCCTTCGGAGTTTCATCAGCCGCGGTGTACCTCCCCGACAAAGCCAACGTTTATCGTGCCGGCGCAACTGCGCCGGAGCTTGATACCGAGCAGTTGCATCTAGTCGCGGCTCGAGGCGAATCCACCATTGATCGGGAGCGTGGCATCAGCCTCACTCCACTACGAATGGGAGTAAAAACCGTCGGGGCTGTCGGTGTGATCGGTACGGTCTCAAGCCAGACCATGAACGCGGTTGGAAGCCTGATCGCCATCGCAGTGGAAAGAGCCAGCGCCGTGGAATCCCTGAGCCGCTCGGAAGCGGCGCGAGAGAGCGAAAAACTGCGCTCGGCGATTCTGGATTCGATCACCCACGAATTTCGGACGCCTCTGACATCTATCAAGGCATCGGTTACGAGCCTAATGTCGCCCATCGATTTGTCCGAAGATGACCGCCGTGATTTGATGGCGGTGATCAACGAGGAGAGCGACCGGCTGAACCGGTTGGTGGGTGAAGCGGCGGAGATGGCGAGGCTGGAGTCTCATGAGTTCCAATTGGATATTCAGCCCCAGCGCGTGCTTGAACTGGTGCACGCCGCCATTGCAGATTTGAAACAGGCACTGGGGAAGCATCCCATCGACATCCGGGTATCGCCAGAAATCACGGTCGAAATGGATGGGGAGCGGGTCGAGGAAGTCCTGGTGCAACTATTGGAGAATGCCGCCAAATATTCGCCGCCGGAATCGCCTATCCGGGTCACCGCAGAGTTCAAAGGCCAGAACCTGGAAGTGAGTGTGTCGGACCAGGGAATCGGCATCGACGATATGGAGCAGGCTCTCATCTTCGACAAGTTTTATCGGGGCAAGAATCAACGCTACCGGGTGCAGGGCACAGGAATGGGATTGGCGATTGCGCGGGCGATTATCGAAGCCCACGGCGGCAGAATCGGTGTAACCAGCCAACTCGACCGTGGCTCGGTGTTTTATTTTTTTCTGCCGAGACAACGAACCAAGTGATCGCGGGTACCAAACCCGGACCTTCGTCGCAGTGTAACTTATCGGTGCGCATAGCTTTGAGCGGCCGGTTTAGATTCTTTGTAGAAGGCAATCGTGCGGCGAAGACCTTCTTCAAAATCCACGCCCGGTTCGTAGCCCATGGCTTCGCGAGCGGCGCGGATATCCGCCAGCGAGTGCTTGATGTCCCCGGCGCGATCCGGAGCGTACACCGGTTTGCCTTTGAATTCAGTGAGCGCTTGCAGTAGCGCAAAGGTCTGGTTAAGAGTGGTCCGCTGACCGCAGGCGATGTTGAAAACTTGGCCCGCGACTCTTGTTGCAGGGGCAACGCACGCCTTTAGATTGGCCTGCACAACATTGTCGATGAACGTGAAGTCACGGCTCTGCTCGCCATCTCCCTGAATGGTTGGTGGTTGCCCGGCAAGCATCAAGGTGATGAATTTTGCTAGCACCGCTGAGTAGGGCGAAGCCGGATCCTGCCGCGGGCCAAAAACATTGAAGTAACGCAACGACACGGTTTCCAAGCCATAGCAGCGATGAAAAGACTTCATATACAGCTCGCTTGAATATTTAGCCACTGCATAGGGTGAAATTGGATCAGGCGTCATGGCTTCATGCTTGGGAAGCGTAGGCTGATTGCCGTAAGCAGAAGATGAGGCGGCGTAGACGACTCGCTTCACTTTGGCGTCCCGAGCCGCAATTAAGAGATTCACCGTGCCGTCCACATTGACGCGATTGCTGGTGAGCGGATCGGCGATACTCTTGGGTACGGAAGGAATCGCGGCCTGGTGAAGAACATAGTCGACGCCTTCACAGGCCTGCCGCGTGGCGTTCAACTCGAGAAGATCGGTTTCGCGAAACTCGATCTTGCCGATGATTTCTGCAATATTTGCGCGACCGCCAGTAGCGAAGTTATCGAGCCCTCTCACCTCCTGCCCGAGTTGAATGAGGGCGCGGGCGAGAGAGGAACCGATGAATCCCGCGACGCCGGTAATAAGGTATCTGGCCATTTGCTGAGATGATTAGAACATGGCGGCAACATTTGTTGCTGACGCCAGCTACTTCAACTGTATTTGCTGCTTCCCCGCATGCAGGGGGGTGCTCTTTCCCTGCCACACCAAGTCGCCGGAGAGACCCACCGGCAAGGTGACTTGCGCATTCACCCCATTGGGCGTCCGGTCATATTCGGCGTCGATGACGCCTTTGGGATGGGGCATGGCCGCGCTTAGGTGGTGGAGCGATCCGAGGTGCGGCTCGATGGTCACAGCGCTGAATCCGGGTCCTTTGGGACGAATCCCCGCAACGATTGTGAGCAAGTCGTAATTTGGATGGGCGCTCCAGGCATGAGAGTCGGAGCGGGTAGGCTCGGGCTCTTCCGCCCACGTTGTCAGGCCTAACGACACCATCTGCCGCCATGGCCCCAGCAACTTCAGGTATTCGTCGCCCATCCCCGCATGGTCCAGTGCGCGGGCTAAATAGAAGCGGAAGTAGTAGGTAGCCTTGGTCATTTCGGGCAAACTAGTCGACCCGAAACCAGGATCGCTGACAGAAAAAACCCTGGATAGGAATTCCTTTTGCTTGGGGCGAGGCACCACATCAAGCCAAGCGGCGAGGATGTTGGCGTGCTGGCTGAAGTGGGTTTGGGCTGGAGTGTCGGCCAATAGGCCATATTTCTGGTTCCAGCAAAGCCTACTTACCGCTTCGGTGGCCCGGCCTGCAGCTTTGCGATATGTTTCAGCGCGCGCCGGATCGCCGAAAGCTGACTCTAGTTCCGCACCGTGGCGAAGCGCTTCCACCATTTGAAGTGTAATGATCGATGAACCGCCGTTTTCGTCGAGCGGCGGGATTCCGAACCCGAAGTCACTTCCCCAATCGACAAAGGGCCACCACGGGATGATGCCGACCAATCCGTCCCTGCGTTGGTGCTGCAGGAACCAGTCGAGCACGGTGCGGGTTCCCGGAAGCTGCGCTTTCACGAAATCCGGATCGGAGCGGTACATCCAGAAATCATGGACCATGCCCACCCACAGCAGCGAAAACGTGGGAATGACCTGCCGCACGGACGAAGGATGGCGGCTTCGGGTTATGCCTTCGGAGAATCGCGAATTGTTAAAGGCTTGAATCGCCTGACGGGCAAGACGATCATCGCCTGCGACCGTGTACGAAATTAGAGCCTGAATTCGCGTGTCGCCAATGTACTGCATGCGCTCCCAGTAAGGAGTGTCCATGTAAGTGTCATGGGCGTCGAGTCGGGCGGTGCGCCAGCCGATGTCCCAAATCGGCTTTAGGCTGTCATCGTCGGATTGAAAGTGAGCTCGTTCTTCGAAGGGAAAGGCGGTGAACAGTGTGCGAAGTCGGTCGATGCGAAGCGGCTGGTCGGCGGTTTCGACCTCCAATTGTACGTAACGCCAGGTTTTCCATCCCAAAGGGACGAAGGCACGGGATTCGGAACCATCGGCAATGAACTCATCGAAGACGCCCTCGATATGTTTACCCGAAGTGTCGTTGCGATTTCCTTTTTCGCCTTTATTGTCTACGAGAGCCTCGGCATATTTGAGGCGGGTGGTTGAGCCTTTTCCGCCGCTGACCGTCAGTTCAGGATAGCCGGTGGTGAGATCTGAGTTGTCAATCAAGAGGCTGACTTTAGAATTTGCGGGGACAGTGAATGCCCTGTCGGGAAAGCCACTGGGAGATTCAACCCCTTGAGAGCGGACGACTCGCCCCGCAGGCCGCCACTCTTCCTGCATCTGGGGCAATGGATCGGCAACCAGTTGCCAGTTATCATTCTGCAGCGAGCCGCCTTCGATGGAGGCGCGTTCGATAGGTGTTGCCTTTTTCCAGGCTCCGCTGGCGCTCGAATCGGAATTCCAATCCCAGTCAAAGGTTCGACCATCCACCCGAGTGGCAGGCTCGGCGACATAGTAGAACTTCGACAACTCGGCTGGCGGAGACAAAGTGGTGAAAGCCTTTTCCGGCTCGACCTCCCAGGATTCGTTGGTGTCGATGGCGCGCTCGACGACACTATCGCCTTCCATCACAAAAGCGGTGCGATCGCTGATTTGCGCCAGCGGCGTGCGAACTCCGAAGTTCCAAACCGTCGCTGCAACGATGTTCTGTCCCGGATGCAGGAGCGGCCCGATGTCATAGGTTTCATATTTCCAGTGGGCCAGATCACCGCGATTCGGTCCCGTGCCGACGCGCTTTTGGTTCACGTAGAGCAAATACTGGTTGTCAGCACTAACATGAATCACAAAATGAGGGAGGGGCTGGGGGAAATCGAGGATTCTTCGAAAGTGGAGTACGGATTCATCCCTTTGCGGAGCTTCGGCGGCGGTGATCCATTGCGCGTTCCAGAGATATTTTACGAGCTCCGCAGGAAGCTGGGCAGTCAGATTCGGTACGGCAAGAACGGCTAATACGATGGCGAAGACTATTTTTTTCATGTTCGCGGCGCAACTCTAACTAGAGAGGAAGGACGTGTCAAGGAGCCGTCCCGTACCAGACTTCGCAGTCCGGGCGCCCCGCCCATCCTTTGGGGATAACAGGACCCTTGGGATTATCGAACCAGCGCACGGCATACGGTTTACCTCGGCGCCTCTCCCTGCTAGGATGACGGGTTCCGCGCACCCTTTGCGATTTCAATAGCGAATTTCGGCGAAGCCGGACGCACACAACGACGTGCTCATCTCACTCTTCATCACTTGCTACAACGACACCCTGTTCCCTAATACCGGGAAAGCCGTGGTGACGGTGCTGGAGCGCCTCGGCCACCAGGTGGAGTTTCGCTCCGCCCAGACCTGCTGCGGGCAGATGCATTACAACACCGGGTATCAGCGCGAAGCCCTCCCTATCATGCTGCAGTTTTTGAAGGTGTTTCGCGGCGCGGAAGTCATATGCATTCCTTCGGCTTCCTGTGTGGCCATGATTCGCGATCACTATCCGAAAATGGCAGCGGAGACTTGTGATCCTGAAATCATTGCCGAGGTTACGGGACTTTTGCCACGGATCTTTGAATTCTCCGAGTTGCTGATCGATAAGCTTGGCGTTATCGATGTTGGAGCGTTCTTTCCCCACCAGGTCACCCTTCACACTTCGTGCCACTCGCTGCGCTCGCTCCAGGTTGGAGAGAAACCAGCAATACTGCTCAAGGCCGTCCGCGGCTTAAACTTGGTGGAACTCGGCGACAGCGATCAATGCTGTGGGTTCGGCGGGACTTTTGCAGTCAAGAATGCCGACGTTTCCTCGGCCATGCTGTCAGACAAGACTCGCTGTATTCTCGATACCGGCGCTGAAATCTGCACCGCGGGCGACAACTCCTGTCTGATGCACATCGGTGGCGGGCTCAGCCGGCAAAACACCGGCGTGCGGTGTCTTCATCTTGCCGAAATCCTGGCTTCGACGGAAAGGGGCGGTGGGCTGTGACGGTACGCGTTGGGGAGGCGGCCCATGCACAGGATTTCCCTGCTGCTGCCAAAGAGCTTCTGACAAACACCCAACTGCGGCACAACGTTCGCCACGCCACCTCCGTGATTCGCGGTAAACGGGCCCGCGTGGTGGGCGAAATGGCGGACTGGGAGGACTTGCGCGAGGCTGGCCACCAGATAAAAGACCACACGCTCCGGCATCTCGACGTTTATCTCGAGCAATTCGAAGAGGCTTGTATTCGTGCCGGCGGCAAGGTTCACTGGGCCCGCGATGCCGATGAAGCCAACCGCATCGTGATCGGGATTATTCAATCTCACGGCCAAACGGAAGTCATCAAGGTCAAGACCATGACTTCCGACGAAGTCGGCATGAATCCTGCACTGGAAGCCGCTGGCATCACGCCTTACGAGACGGATCTAGCCGACCTCATCGTTCAACTGGGCGAGGACAAACCTTCCCACATCGTTGTTCCTGCTTTGCACCGCAACCGGATGGAAATCCGGCAGATTTTCCTCGACAAGATGGGGCTCTGCGAACTGGGGGACAAGCCCCAAGACTTAACCAATGCGGCGCGTCACTACCTTCGCGAAAAGTTCTTGCGAGTGAAAGTCGGGATCAGCGGAGCGAATTTTGCGGTCGCCGAAACTGGCGCGGTTTGCGTGGTTGAATCGGAAGGCAATGGGCGGATGTGCCTTTCTCTGCCTGAGGTTTTGATCAGCCTGATCGGCATTGAGAAAGTCATTCCGCGCTTTTCTGATCTCGAGGTATTTCTGCAATTGCTGCCCCGATCTGCTACCGGGGAACGGATGAATCCTTACAACTCCATCTGGACGGGTATTTCCGCTGGCGACGGTCCGCGAGAATTTCACGTGGTGTTGCTGGACAACGGACGAACCAACGTCCTGGCCGATGAGGAAT
>Ga0097621_100000103_pt1 | contig 47664 bp, 59 predicted proteins | sample KBSMisM72_FD_73165 | JGI IMG/M metagenome (GOLD analysis project Ga0097621, IMG submission 73165) | Miscanthus rhizosphere microbial communities from Kellogg Biological Station, Michigan, USA - KBS Miscanthus M7-2 (version 2) (version 2) | ecosystem: Host-associated > Plants > Roots >... | reverse complement strand
GCCAGCGATTTCGCCGCCGTGCGCCGCGCCCAACGCGCCGCCGAAGAAGATGACCGCGTTGAAGTATGGCGCGGCATGGATTGCATCTATTCGGAATACGAATCGCGCAATCACGCCGCGGCGTGAAACTTCGGCACGCGCCGGGCGACTAGCTCTTCTTGTTCTTGCGCCGCTTCGCCCAGGCCGCGCCGGCCAGGCCCGCGCCGAACAGCGACATGGTCAGCGGCTCGGGCACCCTTTGGGTGGTGGTATTGGCGAAGGCGAAGATCAGGTCGTTATAGTCGAAGTCGCTGCCCTGTCCGGCGGCCAGGTCTTCCCAGCCGACATAGGTGACGCTTAATCCCGAATTGATCAGGCCGGTGATCACCGCATCGGCGGCGCCGGGCAGCGCACCCTGGTTGAAGTCGGCATAATTGCTGCTGATCAGGACGTGATAGTTGCCGTCGCCGTCCGCGGTATCGCTGAGGAAGGTGCTGCCGGTATCGGTATTGTGCAGGCTGAACTGCATGATGCCGTTCTGCGGACCCAAATTCATGATGTCGCCCGCGCTGGCGCCGACACAGGGACCGATCGAATGGTTGCAGAATATCTCGCTGATCGAGGCCGGCATCAGTTCATTCAGGAGACTGGTATTGCCGGCATCGGCGAAAACATAGACAGCGGTCACATTGCCGATGGCGCTGAGGGTCTGCGGCGGGGTGGTGATGGGAGCGGCCTGGGCCGCGGCGGCGGAGAGCAGCAGCCCCAAGCCGGCGCCAAGTATAATTTTCTTCGACATGACAATATCCCGCGAATGCTTCCCGCCGTACAAAGCAAGATGGAGGCCACAGCCGGTTACCGGAAATTCGAAGGTTAGCGCGCGCGGCTTTGCAAATAGCACTTACATGTCTGAGAAATTGTCACGTTTAACCCTGCTCGCGCGCGCGATGTTGCCGGGCGCGCGCTAACCAATCCCGCAAATAATCCCAGGCTTCGGCTTGATCTCAACGCGCCGGTGAGACAGACGCGGCGCGGACACGGATTCAACCGTCCCGCCCCGACTCGCCTAAGGACATTGGGGGCCGCATGTCCAGCGCAAAATTGCGCGTCTGCCGGCGCTATAGGCAATCGCTGTTCTCCCCCGCTGCGGTTAATGTTATTGGGAAGTCTGGCGGGCGGTTCTCTCAGGATACGAAAACCACCAGGATACGAAAACCATAAGGCCCATCGCGGGCCAAGGACTGCAATGGCGGTATCACGGACGCAAGCTGCGGCGGCGGATTACCAAAGGCTGTTCGACAGCCTGCCGGGCCTGTATCTGATCCTCGACACCGGGCTGGCGATCACGGCGGTAAACCGCGCCTATGCCCGCGCCACCATGATCGAGCCCCAAGCGGTCCTGGGTCGCAATCTTTTCGACGTCTTCCCCGACAATCCGGACGATCCGGCGGCGGATGGGGTGCGGAACTTGCGCGCCTCCTTGACGCGCGTGCTGCAGACGGCCCAGCCCGATGCCATGCCGGTGCAGAAATACGATATCCGCAAGCCGGACGGCGCCTTCGAAGAACGGTATTGGAGTCCGTTGAATGTGCCGGTCCTGGACGATGACGGCAGCGTCCACCTGATCATTCACCGGGTGGAAGATGTTTCCGACTTGATGCATCTTCGCTCCAAAAGCGCCAGCCAGGAGGAGATTGCGCGCGACCAGCAACGGCTAATCGACGAACTGCGCCTGGCGAATGCGAAACTGGCGCAAACTTCGGCGGACAATGCCCAGCTGCAGCGCGAACATAGTTATCTCGCCAGCATTGTGGAGTCGTCCGGAGACGCCATTCTGGGCAAGAGTCTGGACGGAATGGTGACAAGCTGGAACAAGACGGCCGAGGCGCTGTTTGGTTACCAGGCATCCCAGATCGTGGGCCAGCCGGTGGCGCGCCTGATCCCGCCCGAGCTGATGGAAGAGGAGCGCCAGCTCATCGCCCGCGTGGTTCGCGGCGAGGTGGTGGCGCATTATGAAACCGCGCGCTTGCGCATGGACGGCACGCCGCTGCAGGTTTCGCTGACCTTGTCGCCGATCCGTGACACAGGCGGGACAGTGATCGGCACCTCCACCATCATGCGCGACATCACCGCCCAGAAGGCGGCGGAGGACGAAATCCGCAACCTGCAGGCCGAGCGCATCTTTCTGGCCGACCTGGTGGAGTCGTCCAATGACGCCATCGTGTCGCGCACCACCGACGGCAAGATCAGGAGCTGGAACCGCGCCGCAGAACGGATGTTCGGCTTTACCGCGGCGGAAAGGGTCGGCCAGGGCGTAACCCTAGAGCCGGAGCTGCAAGCCGAAACCAAGGCCGTGGTGGATCGGCTTTACCGGGGCGAGCCCGTCATCCAGTACGAAACCAGGCGCCCGCACAAGGACGGCCATGATGTGGAAGTTTCCTTTACCGCATCCCTGATCCGCAATCCCCAAGGCGAGATCGTCGGAACCTCCGGCATCCTGCGCGACATCACCGAGAAAAAGCGCGCCGAAGCCGAGAGCATCGCCTTGCAGAACGAACTGGCCCATGTCAGCCGGTTGAGCGCGATGGGCCAGGTCAGCGCCGCGATTGCCCATGAACTGAACCAGCCGCTGAGCGCCATCAGCAACTATCTCGCCGCCGCGCAGAAAATGATGGAAAGGGAGCCTTCGCTTTCGCCGATGGTGCAAAAGGCCGGCGATGCGATGGCAAAGGCGGCGGCCCAGGCCTTCCGCGCCGCGGCGATCCTGGGTACGCTGCGCGACTTTGTGGAGAACCGCGAAACTGTGCGGTCCCTGCAAAACCTTCCCGAACTGATTCACGAGGCGGTCACCCTGGGGATGCTGGGTCACAAGCACAACCACATTGCGGTCGATTTGGCGCTGGCGCCCTCCTCCGCCCCGATGATGCTCAACAAGGTGCAGATCCAACAGGTGCTGGTGAACCTGGTCCGCAACGCGCTGGAAGCCATGGCCGATACCGCCGAACCGCAATTGCAAATTTCCTCGGCAGCCGATGCCAAGGGTGTCACCGTCACGGTGCGCGACAATGGTCCCGGCTTTGCCCCAGAGATCGCCGGCCAGCTGTTCCAGCCTTTTGTCACCACCAAGAAGACCGGCATGGGGCTGGGGCTGCGCATATGCCAATCCATCGTGGAGGCGCATGGCGGGACCATCGAAGCGAAAAATGCCGCGCCCGGCGCGGTTTTTGTGATACGCCTGCCCACCGGGGAACCTGCGTGAACAGAGCCTTAATCAAGCGGGAATAGGATTTGCGGGAAATGCGAGGTCTGGCGTGATGACCCGGAAAAGCGTGGCGCTTGTTGTAGCCTCGGCTGCGTTCCTGCTGGTGGCCGGGCTTACCCGCGCCAGCGCGGACGTGGCGGCCGATCCGGCCATCGCCAAGCCGGCCGCTGAAGCACCTCTTCCGGCGGTCCCCAAACTGACCGCCTTGAAAAAGGCCCTGGTCCGCAACGCCATTCCGAAGAAAGTCGCGCGCAAAGGCGCCGCGCCTTCGCTGGCCATCATATCCAAACCGCCCAACGACGCGCCCGACTTCGACTATCAGACCCGCATCGAGCAAGCCCAGGCCCTGGCCGCTAGCCAGCCGGTGTTCAAGGACGACATGCAGTTCGACGCCTCGGGCAATCTTTCCCATTTTGTCTGGGTGCTGGTGGTGGGCCAGAAGACCGGTCCGCTCACAGTGGTGCGGATGGATGAAAGCGGCAGAAACGATCAGGGCTTCACCATCACCTGGGCGGTCGACAATTTCATCAATACGCGCTTTAAGGTGACAAAACCCGAAGGCCAGATCGTTTTCGCGCAACGCCGCCCGGTCCGCGCCCCCTCCTACCGGCGGAACGGCTATGAGGAAGCGGTCTACACTTCCTATGCGCCCGAGCTCGATACCAAAACCATGCGCGCCGCGGGGATGGATTATCTGCGGCTGTTGCAGCACCTTGCCTATAACCGCATCCAGGAGCGGGATGTGCGCTCCCGCGTCGCGCCGGCCGGCACGGTGGCGGACAGAATCCCCTCCGGCATGGTGGTGCGGCTGATGATCGCCGAGCATATCGATCCCCTGCACATGAAATATGTCGGGATCGAGCAATGCATTCACGAGGTGTTGCTGACCATCGCCGCCAACAAGAGCCATGCCTATGCCTATGCCAAATCGAGCGCCGGAGCGCGCGGCCTGCCGCAATTCATGGAAGACAGCTATCAGATGGTCCGCGCCAACTATCCCAACGCGCTGCTGGAGCCGGATTTCGAACGCGGCATGGGCGAGCTGCGCAATGCGGTGACGGCCTCGGTGCTGCTGCTGGACCTGGAACTGACCCAACTGCCGCGGCACTATTTCAAACAGATCGCCGATTCCAGCCAGGCGCTCGCCGCCTTTCTTGCCGCCGGATACAACCGCAATCCCGCCCATGTGGTGCAGACCTATCACCGCACCCGCAGCTTCACCGGCGGCAATGCCCCGTTCGAGAACAAGATGTATGTGCGGATTCAAAGCTGGATCGGGCAGTTCCTCAAAAAGGAATATGGCATTGCGTGACGGCGTGGCCGCTCGCCCAAGCGCCATGAGACCTTCGAATGCCTGGTTGGCACTTGCCATAGCAACGCTGGGCTTTGCGATACCCGCCTACAGCCAAGGCGAGCCTGCGAAAGCATTGCTCAACTCCGCAGAGATTAAGCAGAGCCTTACTGGCAAGCTGATTTCCTATTCTCCGCCCGGCTGGGCAGATGCCGGTGCCCACGAGGAATTTCATAAAGACGGCAGGTGGGGTGGCATTCGCTACAGTCGGGGCCCCGACAATTTTTCAGGCCGGTGGAGCGTCGAGGCCAACCAACTCTGTATCGTTGCTGATAAAGGATCGTGGGTAGGGAAAATGCATCCAGGGAAATATTGTCGGCAAGTGTGGAAAAATACGCACTCGGGTCAGCTATTGATTGCCCATATCGCGGGTTTTGATGAGCTTCAGGCACTTTCGGTTCAAGACCTCAAACGCTGGGGTATGCAGTAGTCTGGCGGCCAGCTTGAATGTCCCCGTTGGGCCAAAAATTGCCGTTGCTGATACCCAACTTGCGCGCCGCCAGCAGATCGCCGACGAGCCACAAACCCGCGGCCATGCAAAGGCTGATCGCGACGCCTGCCCAACGCAGCCACTCCGTCGGATGCGTGACCGCACCCAGCAGCCAAGAAAACAGTGCGAAGCAGAGGTACATAAACCCGCCGAGCCGGGTTGCCGGCACCGCAAGCCGGTTCGCGATCAAGGCCAGGCCGACGGCGAGGTGACCCACCCCCGTCGCGATCGCCCAAAAAACCTGACCGCCGGGCATCCATACCGGCACCATCTTCGCCGTTTGCTGAAGCCCCGCAAAATGTGAGAGCGCGAAGAGAAGCGAGCAGATGCCGAACACGATACGCGCCGTCCCTACGCTCGCCGATCCGCCCTTGCGTATCCGGAGCAGGATCGCCCAGCAGCCGACCACCACAGACGTTTGCTCGGCCAAGCCCAGCAAGGCTGCCGGATCGGCAGGCGGCCCGATCAATTGCAGCAGATAGCAGGCATCATAGAGCGCGAAGAGAGTCAGCAGGATCATCGCCGCCGGCCGAAGCGTGCGCGCGATCAGCAAGCCCGCGCCGCCAAGGACGAGCAGGCCCGCAGACAAATAGGCGAGCGGCTGTCGCAAGGGCAGCCCCTGCGGCACCGGTTGCCAGAAGATTGCAAAATCGCCCTGCAGCAAACAGGCAATCCCGTATGCGGTCGCCGCTACTCCGAGGAACGCCACCCCACCGCCCGGCTGAAGCAGCCGCCGGTACATCTGTTTGCTTTCCATCGCCCCGGTCATTCTCGCATGCCCGTCTTCCATGTCTGATGCTTTGTTTCAAATCGCGGTGAGCCAAGCAGACGGCAAAGTGCAAAGACCCGAGGATTTCCTGATTTTTTTGCGATGCATAATATCGCCAATTCTCACAATGACTTAGCGCCGGACATCGGATTCAGGGGCGCAAATGATGCCGATGAGATGGTGCAGACCTATCATCGCACCCACAGCTTCACCGGCGGCGCTCCCACAATGAGGCCGCGCGAGGACGCCCGCTTTGCGCCAATAGCGCGCATTCTCGACTTCGCGAATGGCTAATCATTCGTTAATCCGGGAGGCGCCGCTCGCTAGGTAAAACTACCGGGATCAAAATGCGCCCGGTGAACCTTGAAAATCTTGAGAGATTTTCAAGGCCGGGTGTGCAGCGCATGTCCAGCAATTAAGCAAATGCTTATCACAAGCGTGGAGAATACCGTCAACATTGGGCGTTAGGCGGGGGCCGGACCGTCCAATCAGGGGCGGACGCATGAAGCGGCATTTGTCCATCGGCTTTATTCTCTCGGCCATCACCATGCTTTTGGTGATTGTCCTGGTGACGGTTTTTGTGTTGCTGGCGCAGGCCGCGCATCGCCAATACCGCCAGGCGGAGCACGTTCTGCAAGTGACGCGGTTGGCGCGCGCCATGATCACCGCGCGCGCCGACATGAGAAGCGAATCGGGAATTATGAGCATGGTTCTGTCGCGCGATGGCGCCACGGACGGTGCCGCCATAGCGGCCCTTCGCGCGACCCATAAAAAAACACTCGCCGAATTGACGCAAACGATTTCCGATTTGAAGCATAGCCCTTATGCCGGCAGCCCCAGCCTGGCGCGCGTCGAAGACCTGGCGGCGCGTTACGACCGCATTAGCGCTGAAGTCCTGGTCAGCATAAGACACAAGGCGGCCGAGCGCCGCCCCGCCCTTTTCAAGGAGCGGCTTGATATCTCCACCGCCTTGGTCCAGGCGATCAACCGGCAGTCGGAAATCATCACCTATGACATTGCCCGATTGGACCCTTTCATAGACCGGATGCTGGATGTCAGCGACACGGTGTGGCGCCTCAGGGCCGATGCCGGCGCCGACCGGTTGGTGGTGTCAAATTGGCTGTTCGGCCGTATCCCGGTTTCGATCGAGGGGCATCTCACGCTGGCGCGTGGCGAGGGTGTGATGGAGGCAGGCTTCGCCACACTTTCGGCCCAAGCCGATATGCCGGCATTTCCAACCCAGCTTAAGAAAGTGATGACCAATGTCCATGCGGGCCTAGATCGCGACTATTTTTCGGTCCGTCAGCAACTGATCCAGCGGCGGCTGGCGGGCCAGCCTATCGACATGACGGACGAACAATGGCTTGACTTTTCGGTTCCGCAGATCAATCGCGTCGTGGATATTTCCTGGACAGCCCTCAACCTTGCCAGCGACCGCGCCAAGGAAATGGTGGACGGAGCTTGGCGTAACCTCGTTCGTTATCTGATGGCCATGACCCTGTGCTTGGTGCTGGCAGTGTCCGTGGCGAGTTTTGTATTATGGCGCGTGATCAGGCCGCTGCGGCGCATCACGGCCATGATGCATAATGTGGGCGACCGCGATTTGAAGGGCGAAATCCCCTTCGAGAACCGCGCGGATGAGATCGGCCAGTTCGCCTGTGCCTTGCGTGTGTTTCGCGATAGTGCGCTGGAGCAGCAGCGCCTGGCATCCGAAGTGCTGGAAAACCGTATTGCCAAGGAAAGCGCCGAAGCCTCCAGCAAGATCAAATCGGAATTTCTGGCCAGCATGAGCCATGAGCTGCGCACCCCCCTGAACGCCATTTTGGGCTTTTCCGAAATCCTCGCCGCCCAGCTCTTTGGTCCGCTGGGCCACCAAAGATATGTGGAATATGCCGAAGACGTGCACAAAAGCGGCGCCCATCTGCTGGAGCTGATCAACGACGTGCTGGACCTGTCCAAAATCGATGCCGGCAAAGTGGAGTTGTCCGAAAGCATTTTTCCGATCAGAGAGCTGGTCGATGACGCGGTGGTTCTGGTAGGCGGCAAGGCGAAAGATCACGTCACACTGGAAATGTGCGTGCCCGGAGGTATCCAGATCCTGGCGGATAAGCGGCTGACCAAGCAAATACTGATCAATCTTCTCGGTAACGCCATCAAGTTCACGCCCAAGGGGGGCACCATCACGGTGGGTGCTCAGAAAGGCTCCGGCCAGGATTTGGAAATCTATGTCGCCGATACCGGCATCGGCATGGACGCCGCGCAATTGGAAAAAGCATTCTCACCCTATGGCCAGATCAACTCCCAGATCGCGCAAGACCGTCAGGGCACCGGGCTTGGCCTTCCCATCGCCCAGGCGATGGCACGGCTGCAAGGCGGCGATATCATCGCTCAAAGCACGCCCGGCCATGGCACGCGCATGACATTGGTCCTGCCCGGAACCCGTATCGCAGAACCCGCAGATTCGCCGCAGCTCGTAGCGTAATGGCTCCATGCGTACTGGTGAGATCTTGTGTTGATTGCCAATTGGCCGCCGCCAATGTCCGCTTTGGGTCAAAAGCAGGCATCGGCCTGCACCGCAATGACTACCTTTCCATTTGTGCCAGACTGCCTGTGCTTGTCCCGGTTTCGCTGAAAGATTGCGATGGTTGGCAGTTTGTCAGCACTGCATCGAAAACAGCCAGGGTGAAGGCCGCAGGATTTAAGGCGCTTTGCAAGAAGCGTTGCTCCGCCTTGAATCAAAATTGGACAAACCGGCTTATGTCAAAAGCTGATATGTTCGCTGGTTACATGGCGTTGCCAAAGCCTCGGCATTTGTTTTCGGGATAAAAAGACTTTTTTTGCGGCCGGAGCGGCAATAAGTTTGTACCGCACGCGGGCACAAACATTGTGTCGGTTTCATTGGGCGGGGAATATGATCGTTAAACGGTTATTCTGGATGTGGGCCCCTGTCCTGCTGTGTTCCGATCTGACGGGCGCTGCACAGCAAACTCAAAAATCCGTGCCCGCGGTGACCGTTCGATTGATGACAATCGACATCAAGGTCGCCACCGACGGCAGCAGCACACAGACCCAGCACATCGAGGTGCAGGCAGCCAATGATGCCGGGGTACAGCAGATCAGCCAGACAAGCGTCCCTTACGATGCCACGGTAGAGGAAATCACGATTCTGGATGCTCATACGCTCAAACCAGACGGTAAAATCCTGCCGGTCGATGCCGGTGCGATCTACGACCGGGAGCGACCAGGGCAAGATACATCGATCATTTCGGGCCTGCGCTCCAAGTTGATCGTTTTTCCGCAGTTGGCGGCCGGTGATGTCGCGATCTATACAGTCAAGGCGACAACCAAGCATCCCATGTTCGATAAACAATTCGTCTATGGCCAAGTATTCGTGCGGACATGGGCCTATGATAATGTGCGCGAGACCATCACCGCGCCTAAAACAATTCCCCTTTACGTAGAGAGTCATGATGTGGAGGCCGGACAACAAGACGACGGCGCCAACGTAACGTACAGCTGGCACTATTCCGCCCCCAAGCCAATCGCGGAACTGCCTGTGACGTTGTCGCCGCTCGAGCACGAACCGCGTTTCTTTGCATCCAGTTTCAAGGATTATGCGCAAGTGGGGCGTGCTTATGCCGCTCTGGCGGAGCCGAAACGGGTGGTGACGCCGAAGATTCGCGCTCTTGCGGATGAGATCACCGCCGGGGCGAGCGATCAAAAGGCCCAAGCTCAGAAATTGTATGAATGGGTCAGCGCACATATTCGGTATGTCGCCATCGAACTGGGCACTGGCTCCTATGTTCCCCATGACGTGGATTCAATCGTCGCCAATGGGTATGGCGACTGCAAGGATCACGACATTCTTTTGCAGGCATTGTTGAAAGCAAAAGGCATTGATGCAGAGAGTATCCTGATCAATGGCGGCGTCAGCTATACATTGACGAACATCCCGACCTTCACTGCACTCAATCACGTGATTACTTTTTTGCCCCAGTTCAATCTCTATCTCGACAGCAGCGCCGGAGTGGCCCCATTCGGTATCCTGCCACTGCAGGAATATGGCAAGCCAATGGTCGTCGCCTCCGCGATGTCGGCTGGTCTTGGCAAGACGCCATTGGTGCCCCCTGGTTTGGCCAAGGTCATGGTCAAGACGGTTTTGACACTGGACAAGGATGGCACCCTTTCGGGAACAACCACGACCACGGCAAGCGGCCCTTATGCAATCAACCTGCGGTTATTGAATGTGGGAATTCAGGGGCTGGGACCAACCGCCGTCACGAAGCTTTTGACCGCGATGGGCTATGAAAATCCAACTGGCAGTTTCACGCAAAATTCGCCCGTTGGATTTGCGCCGGATTACACGATTTCCTCCACGTTCAAGACTTCAGGATGGGGTGACAATCTTTCTGGCAAAGACAGTTTTTATTTGCCCCACGGCCTGATGTTACTGGACTTGCCTGGCGACAATGTGATGGGCCCCCTGTCCCCCGGAAAACTGAAATCGGACGAACCGACCCTTTGTTTCAGTGCTGAACAAAGCGAGGATGTGTCTCTCAAAGCGCCGCCAGGGTACCAGTTCAATGGCTTGCCCAACAATATAAGGGTCGAGATGCCCAATCTGCTGTTTGTCGCCAATTGGTCGTTGGCGGGGGACACGCTGAGCCTTCATCGCGAATTCACCAGCAAGATCGACCAGCCGCTTTGCAGCGGCAGCATCCGTACCCAGTCGGCAGCCGCGCTTAAGCGGATTGCAGACAGCTATCAGCAACAGATTTCTTTCGCCAAGCAAGATCATGATGGCGACAAGGCTTCCAAGGCCGCGCAGGCTTTCTATAACAGCGGATTTTCGCATTACAATGCTGGCCGCTATGAGTTGTCGATCGCCGATTTCGATAAGGCAGTCGCATTGAAACCAGACGATTTTGATTTCTATGACGCCCGCGGCAGCGCCTACGCATACCTTGGCCAGAAGCAGCGCGCCATCGACAATTTCGACCATGCCATCAAACTAAAAAAAGACAATTATAATGTTTATGCCGAGCGTGGAATCGCGCATCAGGCCTTGGAGCAGTATGATCTCGCACTCGCTGATTTTTCGCGAGCCATTGCCTTGAATCCTGAAGATATCGAAGCATATTCCCATCGTGGCGCAGTATATCTCAGCATGAAGCAAATCCCGTCGGCGATTGCCGATTTTGACAAGGTGATCGCTACTGATCCGAATGGAGAATTCGCCTATGATTCCTATTTTAACCGCGCGGTGGCGCGCACAGAGGACAAGCCCGATCTTGCGCTTGCTGACTTCGACAAGGCGCTTGCGTTGCAGCCGGACGCATACAGAGCCCTAACCAACCGCGCGGCTTTGAAAGCCAAGAAGGGGCAATGGGGGGCAGCGATTGCGGATCTCGACAAAGCCCTTAGTTTACAGCCCGGAGAGATCACTATTTTGAATATCCGGGCCGTTGTTCATTATCGCGCTGAGAATTATAAACTGGCCATCGCCGATTACGACAAGATAATTGCCCAGAAGCCCAACTCCCCCGAAGCATTGTATAATCGCGGCGGTGCAAAAATTGCGCTTGGTCAGCGTGAAGAAGGCGAGCGTGACCTCGCGGCAGCCAGGAAGCTCGATCCGGCAGTCGGGCAGCCGGTCATACTTCAGTGAGGTCAGTTGCGGGCCTTGCCAAGTCCTGCGATATTCCCCGCCTCAAAACAGGTGCCCGAAAAACGGGCGCGGGCTGAACCGGGAGATGATCAGATGAGAAAATCCGTTGCCGCACTTTTGGCCGCCGCCGCCACCGCCGTCACCGCCGGTTCGGTGCTGGCGCAGAACGCCCCTCCCCCGGTCGTGGAGGACTTCAAGCCCTCGTCCCTGAACCAGCCGGGCCAGCAATATCCCCAGGTCAATTCCCAGGGCTATGTCCGCTTTCGCATCGCCGCACCGGACGCCAAAGCCGTCCATATGAGTCTTGGGCTGGGCGGACAGGGCGGAACGACCATGACCAAGGACGCGGACGGCGCATGGACCGGCACCACCACAGGCCCGCTTGACCAAGGCTTCCATTATTATCACCTGACGGTCGATGGCGGCACCTTCAACGACCCGGGCACCTTGAACTTCTACGGTTCGACGCGGTGGGAAAGCGGCATCGAAATTCCGGCGCAGGACGCGGACTTCTATGCCGTCAAGGACGTTCCCCACGGCCAGGTGCAGCAGATATTGTTTGCGTCTCCCAGCACCGCAACAACGCGCCGCGCCTATGTCTACACCCCGCCGGGCTATGAAAAGAACACGTCCGCGCGTTACCCGGTTCTGTACCTGCAGCATGGCTGGGGCGAGGACGAAACCGCCTGGGCCAACCAGGGCCACGCCAATCTCATCATGGACAACCTGATCGCCAGCGGGGCGACGAAACCATTCATCATCGTCATGACCTATGGCATGACCAATGATATCAAGCCCGGCGCGCCCGGCGGCTTGGCCAGTTTCGACATCAAGCCGTTCCAGACGGTCCTGCTCAACGAACTGGTCCCCTATGTCGATAGCCACTTCCGCACCCGCGCCGATGCGCGCAACCGCGCCATGGCCGGACTTTCGATGGGCGGCTTTGAAACCAAGCTGATCGCCACCAACAACCCCGACAAATTTGCTTATATCGGCCTGTTCAGCGGCGGCACGTATTCGCTGGATGACGTCAACAAGATTCCCGGCTTCAAGGACAAGGCCAAGCTGGTATTTGTCAGCTTCGGCAGCCGGGAACTGGACAATCCACGCCGCGGCCCGCCGGGAACGCCGCCCTCCGATCCCCGCGCCAATGCCGCGGCACTGAAGAGCGCCGGCTACAACAGCGTGTTTTATGTCTCGCCCAATACCGCGCACGAATTCCTGTCCTGGCGGCGCGCCTTGCGCGAATTCGCACCCTTGCTGTTCAAGGACTGAAGGGCACGTCATGACCCGGCTGCAGGCTTTCACATTGGCTGCTGTTTTTGCCGCCCCGATTCCGGCCCTGGCGCAGGAAGCGGTGCGCCCTGCCGCCAATATCGAGGCTTTGTTTACCGACCCCGATCCGGTTTTGCATGCCAACAAGCAGGTCGCCTACTTCATTGAAAAGGACTTGCTGCAGGGCGGGCATTGGGAAGATGCCGGCAAATACCTCACCGACCGCTATATCCAGCATAATCCCAATGCCGCGTCGGGGTTGAAGGGCGTGGTGGAGTTCTTCCTGCGCATGCGCAAGGCGCCGCCGGGGCCGTTGCCCGCAAAACTCACTTTGCCTGTCGTATCGGTGGTCGCCCAGGGCGACCTGGTGATCGTCATCACCGCGCGCACCCTGCCCGATCCCAAAGAGGCCGGCAAAACCTACAGCACCGCATGGTTCGACATGTGGCGCATCAAGGACGGCAAGGCGGACGAGCATTGGGACCCCGCCACCAAGAGCTGACGGCGGACGGCTTGCGCCAATAGCGCACATTGAACGTGACGGCTGTTCCAGACTAGGGTGCGCCAGGGACATCAGTGATGTTTGCATCGTTACGTTCAGGTAATACTGGGACCAAGGCGTCTGCCTGGCGCGTGTTGTTCGCTGGGCTGATGGCTCTGTCATTGATAGTCCAGGGCTATACGCTTCAGAGCCATGTCCACAAACAGTCTGGCTCGGCCACCATCGCATTGAACACGGATGGATCGACCGGACACGACAAGATTCCGGCCAATGACGACCCGGCCCGCTGTCCCACCTGCCAGCAGATACTCCATGCCGGTCAGTTTGTCGCTCCGGCCTGGCTTCTGCCGTTTCTGGTAATCGCTGCGGTCTCGACGATTGAGATCACGACTGCAGCGTTGCCGCAATACGATACGGTCTCTCACAGTTGGCACGGCCGCGGCCCACCACTTCACTGATTTTCAAATCCCTTGAGCGTGACGGCGGGAAGGTGCTTGCGCCTGCCTGCGCGCCACTTACGAAAATTAGTTCGTCCCTGATGCGCGATAGCGCCGCGGGACGGCATCTGCGGGAATACAAAAATGCATCGTCCCTTGCTTTTGGCAAGCGCCGCGAGCGCTGCCCTCTTATTGGCTATTTCAACGAGCCAGGCCCAGGAGTCCACGGAAACAGTCACTGTCACCGCTGAAAAACTGGCGGCGGCGCGCAACGGCATCCAGACCCAAACCGGTGCGTCCACCTATACCATCACAGCCATGGACATTCAGGCTCAGCCTGGCGGCGACAACGCCCAGCTCAATTCTGTTGTTCTGCAGATGCCGGGCGTGGCCCAGGACAGTTTCGGCCAACTGCATATTCGCGGCGAGCATAATGGCATCCAGTACCGGCTGAACGGCATCATCCTGCCCGAAGGCATCTCCGTGTTCGGCCAGACACTGGACCCCCGGCTGGCGGAGTCGGTGCGGCTGATCACCGGCGCTTTGCCTGCCGAATATGGCAACCGCACCGCGGGCATTATCGACATACAGACCAAGAGCGGCGTATTCGAGGATGGTGGGGTGGTCAGCATGTATGGCGGCAGCCATTCGACACTGTCGCCGTCTATCGCCTATGGCGGTTCGTCGGGGCATTTCAATTATTTCGTGTCCGGTGACTACACCACCAACACGCTGGGCATCGAGTCGCCAGACGGCAGCAGCGATCCGCGCCATGACCGCACTCAGCAGTATCACGGCTTCGCTTATCTGCAGGACATTGTGGACAATAACAGCAGCGTCACCGCTGTGCTGGGGACGTCCAACGCCATCTTCCAGATTCCCAACAGGCAAGGGCTTCAGCCGGCTGGTCTGGACGGGATTGTCGGCCTGGGGCCGCAGGACCCCGGCAGCGGCAACTTTGTGCTCAATGCCAACGGCGTCACCGGCTTTCCATCGCAGAATCTGGATGAGCGGCAGCGCGAGATCACCCATTACGGCATTCTCAGCTACCTGCATTCGGCAGGATCGCTGGACTATCAAATCTCGGCGTTTGGACGCTATTCCAGCCTTTTCTTCACGCCGGGCAACAATCCGGGAGACATTCTCTATAACGGCCTGGCCCAGACCGCCTATAAGCGCGACGCGGCTTACGGTCTGCAGGCGGAAGGCGCCTGGCATGCCGTCGCGGGGCATACCATTCGCTTTGGGGTCCTGTATCAAGCCGATGACACACTGTCGCGCACCAGCTCGCGCGTGCTGCCGGTGGAGTCCGGCGGCCCGGGCAATCCCAACCCTCTCTGCGCCGATCCCGCCCAGACCTGCCAGACTGCCGCGCTGCCGCTCACCATTGCCGATAATGGCAGCAAGCACGGCTATAATTACGGCTTCTATGCCCAAGACGAGTGGGCTGTAACCGACAATCTCACCGTCAATTACGGGCTGCGGTACGACGCGTTCTCGGCCTTCGACGCCGAGAACCAGCTTTCCCCACGCATCAACGGCGTATGGAAGCCGACCGATACCACCACCATCCATGCCGGCTACGCCCGCTACTTCTCGCCACCGCCATTTGAGTTGGTGGCAAGCCAGGATGTCGCGCTGTTGGACAACACAACGGCGGCGGGCAGCGGCGGGCCCAACGACACGCCGCGGGCCGAACGGGCTGATTATTTCGACCTGGGCATGGAGCAGAAGTTCGGCGACCTGACAATGGGATTGGACAGTTTCTACAAAATGTCCAAGAACCTGATTGACGAAGGCCAGTTCGGCGCGCCGATTATCCTCACTCCATTCAACTATGCCCAGGGGCGGCAATATGGCGGCGAGCTGACGCTGAACTATACCCATGACACATTCAGCGCCTATGCCAATACCTCCTATGAGCGGGCGGTGGGCAAGAACATCAATTCAAGCCAATTCCAGTTCGATCCCAACGACCTGGCATACATAACGAACAACTATATCCCGTTGGACCACCAACAGCTCTTCTCGCTGTCAGCGGGTGCCTCCTACACCTGGGAAAAGACGCATTTCTCCGCCGACCTGCTCTACGGCACCGGGTTGCGCAAGGATGGCGCCACACCCAACGGCGATTCCGTGCCGGCCTATGTCACGGTCAATTTCGGCGTCAGCCAGGATTTCGCGCTGATGGGCTGGGAGGGCCTGACGGCGCGGTTCGACATCCTCAATGCCTTCGACGAGGTCTATACCATCCGCGACGGCACCGGAGTCGGCGTGGGTGCTCCGCAATTTGGAGCCCGCCGCGGCTTTTTCTTCGGCCTTTCCAAAAGTCTTTGAGTCAGGGCGGCGGCGCACGCTCCGCCATGCCCATTTCTCTTAAAGGCAAGAACCTGTCCTTGCGGTGAAGGGAACGGTCATGAGGGTCAGAACAATCAGCACCAGAACCAAACGCCGCAGGAGCCGCCGGATGCGGCGAACTGGGATCGGCCCGCGGGTTTTCGTCTTTTTTATCGCCACCGCAATAGCTCTTGGAGCAATAGCGATTTCCACGAATGTCAGGCTGGAGGACTGGGAAACAAAACATCATGAGCACGCGGAGTGATGGGGCGCACCCTGCCCGATCCCAAAGAGGCCGGCAAAACCTACAGCACAACATGGTTCGACATGTGGCGCATCAAGGACGGCAAGGCAGACGAGCATTGGGATCCTGCCACCAAGAGCTGATGACCAACGTCTGCCTTGCGCCAATAGCGGACGCTAGAGCTTGATCCCAAACCGTGCCACTACCAATACAGTCAATCCATAGAGCAGAACGGTCATCAGGCAGGCGCCGGCCAAGGCGAGCCAAAAAGTAACCCCATTACGCAGCATCAAGGGCAGGACCAGGAACATCGGCAGCGACGGGATCACATACCAGAAAGTGGCTTCTGCATGATCGGCAATACGGCCGACATCCTTTGTATCCCGCCATAGCCAGATGATGGCCAGTAATGACACCAGAGGCAGAGAGGCCACCAGAGCGCCGAATGCGGGGCTTCGCCGGGCAATCTCCGAGACTGCCATGATAATGACGCCCGACAGCAGCGCCTTTATAATCAAATAGAGCAATGTTCCCCCTGACGGGCATGCGGATTGGCCCGGAGATTAAGAACGGTAACCACCGGCACGCCATCCGCCCCAGCGGCTTCTTGACTTCGTCCCAGAAAGCCAGGCCGTCCCTGCAACGGGCAAGCTGGCCGTTACCACAATGCAGTGTGGTCGACATCCGAACTAGGTAATTCTACCTAAAGTTGAGTGTTTCCTCGTAATATTGCACATCTCTTAATGGGCTTAGGCCCATAAAGAAGGCCGGAAGGGGGGCGTATGGCAGGATTCATCGAAAGACGCGTCCTGCCCAGAATTTCTCCGGGCAGCGCCATAACCGCCAGTCTCCTGCTTATGGTCCTGGTGATCGGAGCAATGGTCGCGTATTTCGCGCGCCTGCAGGACCAAGAGCAGATTGTCAGCGAGCAGAAAATCGTTTCCTCGGCGATCCATGATGCGATGGCCAAGCTGGGCGATGCCTTAAGGCCGAACACCTACTGGGACGACGCCTACAATCATTTGACGGACAGCGTGAATGCGGACTGGGCCGAAAAAAATCTCGGTCCCTATGCGCGGGACACGTCGGGGGTTTCAGCTTTATTTGTTGTATCGGACCGCGGCAACATCCTGTACCGGTTCCTGGGCACCGAACCCGATCAAACTGCGGCACATTATGAAAAGGATACTGCCGTAAAGCGCCTGGTCGCAGACGCGCTGGCCGCAACGACTGCGCCGCCGAAAATTTCAACCGGATTTGTGCGGGTGGGGGATCGGATCTATCTGGGTGCGGCATCCCAAATTGTTCCGAATGACGATCGCGCCAAGCAACCTCTTGCACGCCATAATGTGGAAATTTATTTGCAGAGCTTTGACGCGGCGCGTATCTCGAAGGTCCAGCGCGATTTCCAGCTGTCCCAGGTGTCACTGACAATCGGCGCGCCGGCCGATGGCATGGCGTCCGTGATACTGCGCGATGCCGCCGGTCAAAATATCGGATATCTGTCGTGGCGAGCCGCCACTCCCGGTAGAACATTTGCCATTTCGACCTCACCTTTTGCATTCCTGGTGGTTGTCGTGATCGGAATGCTGTTGTGGCTGGCTCTGCGAAGCTGGGCATCAACCTTGGCACATCTCGAGAAACAGAGAGCCGAGGCCGAGACCCTGCGTCAGGAGAGCCAGGCGAAATCGGCCTTCATCGGAAATATCAGCCATGAGCTTCGCACGCCGCTAAATGCCATATTGGGATTTTCGGATATCTTCATGAAGCAGGCCTTTGGGCCCCTGGGCTCTCCCAGTTATTGCGAATTTGCCGAGCATATTCATACCAGTGGAGAATGCTTGCTACACCGGATCAACGACGTGATCGAGCTGTCGAGCATAGAGGCGCATGAAAAGCTGCTGACCGTGGAACCTGTGAATGCGATCTTCCTGGTGGAAGAAGCCGTCGAAACGGTCAAGCAGTGCGCGTCCCAAAAGAATGTCCGCCTGAAATTTTCTCACAGCACCGGGTCGCAGATGGTAACCACCTCGGTCACCGCGCTGCACGAAATTCTCGCCCGCCTGCTCGATAACGCGATTAAATTCTCCCATCCGGACGGCGAAGTCGAAGTCTGTCTTGAACAAGATGACGGCGTCATCATTCAGGTCTGCGATCACGGCATTGGAATCGACCGGAAAAAGATCGACACTTTAGGCAAACCCTTCGCCCAGCTGGAAAACCATTTGCGCCGCGACCATGGCGGATTGGGGCTGGGATTGGCCATTGTCTATGGGCTTGCCAAGGAACTCGATATTCTGGTCTCGATTGAGAGCAATACCGGCCAGGGCACGACGGTCTTTTTAAGAATTCCACAAGCGCAGGCTGATGGACTTCCCGCCGCCGCCTGATTTTGAGTCATTGCGGAAATCTCGAAACGGCCGCCGCGCGTCTCTCACCCCGGCAGTCCGGCCCTCCGCAAGCCCTCGGCGAACAGGTCGATGTCCTGTTGCCGCCGGAAGGGAATCCAGTCCTTGAGATTGGAGGTCCGCAGCGCCGGATTGAGTTGATGTAGACGTTGCGCCGCGCGCTCCGCCGTCTCCTGCCGCCCGGCCAGCGCCTGGCTGGCGGCCATGATGGCGGTGGCCAGTCCGAAGCCCGGCAGTTCCCGCAAGGCTTTTTCCGCCCAGGAGGATGCCACTTCGAAACGCGACGCCAGCATATGCGCCAGCGCCATGCCCGCCTGCATCCGCACCAACTCCGGGTCCAGCGGGCTGAGGCGCATGGCATGCTGGAAGCGCTCGATCGCGACATCCGGTTCGCCCCGGGCAATCCGCTGGAAGGCGCTCAGATACCAGGCCGCCGCCAGATTGGGATTGAGCACCAGCGCCTTGTCGACCCAGGCAATGCTGGCATTGATTTCGGTGCCGAAATGGCTGAGAGCATGGCCGCCCCTTGTAAGCGCGACCGCATCATTCTTGCCCAGTTCCACCGCACGGCGGGCCAATTGGGCGCCTTCGGCGATTTCCCGCGCGGGGTCGGCCATCCAGCCGTTGAGCTTGCGCCAGAAATAACACCAGGCCGCCATGCCATAGGCCGCGGCGAATTCCGCATCGCGTTCGAACGCCTTGCGGAAACACGGCAAGGCCTGGTCGATGGCCTCGCGCGTCGCCTTGTGAAAGCTCGCCATGCCGCGCAGGTAATAATCATAAGCGTCCAGGCTTTCGGTGGGCTTTTGCACCGCCCGTTCGATCTCGGCGCGCTCCAGTTCCGGGGCGATGGCGCCGGCGACGCTCTCGGTCATCTGGTCCTGCAGGTCGAAGACATTTTCCAGCGTGCCTTCGAAACGATCCGCCCAGATATGCGCCCCGGTCGCCGCATCGATCAGCTGGCCGGTGATGCGCATGCGGTTGTTGGCCTTGCGTACACTGCCTTCCAGCACATAGCGCACGCCCAGATCGGCGCCGACCTGCTTCACATCCACAATCTTGTCCTTGTAAGTGAAGCTGGAATTGCGGGCGATGACGAACAGCCAGCGGTTGCGTGACAGCGCCGCGATGATGTCTTCCACCACGCCGTCGGCAAAATAATCCTGCTGCGCGTCACCGCAAAGATTCACAAAGGGCAACACGGCGATGGAGGGCCTGCCGGGAAGCGGCAGTGATTTTGGCGTTGGCTTTGCCGCGGCCGGGGACGATGGTTTCACCTCGCTGCCGGGCATCTGCGCCTCCCGGACCTCGCCGACGAAGCGAAAGCCCTTGCGCGCCACCGTCCGGATCAGGCGTTGCTCCTGGCCGCTATCGCCGATCGCCTTGCGCACCGCATTGACATGGCTGGCCAGGGTCGATTCCGAAACGATGCGCCCGTCCCACACCGCCTCCAGGATGCCGTCCCGGCTGACGACATGCTCGCGGTTCTTCACCAGATAGACCAGCAGATCGAAGACTTGCGGCCCGATGGCGACCGCTTCCGGCCCGCGGGAAAGCTCCCGGCGGTCGGGGTCGAGCACATAATCCCCGAACAGGAATGACATCGCTGCCCTCACGCGTGCCTGGAACTGTGACAGGCGGTCTTGTCGCGTCTGCCGGCCCGGACCGGCTATTGATAATGCGATCCTATGGCGGTTTTTGGACAAAAATCCAAGCCAAATTGAAGAGGGATTCAAGGCCGCCGCAAGGTTTTCCGCCGCGTTTGCGGGCAACCTCCACCTGTTGATCGCGATGGACGCGGTCAAAAAGGAGGCAGCATGAAAATCGTCGTCATCGGAGGCACCGGCCGCATCGGATCCAGGCTCGTCCAGAAGCTCCGCGACAAGGGCCATGAGGTCGTCGCCGCCGCGCCCAGTTCTGGCGTCAACACCATCACCGGCGAAGGCTTGGCCCAGGCCATGGCGGGCGCGGTGGTCGTGGTCGATGTCGCCAATTCGCCCTCGTTCGAGGAACAGGCGGCGGTGGAATTCTTCCAGACGTCGGGGCGCAATATCTTCGCCGCCGAGATCGAAGCGGGCGTGAAGCATCATGTCGCGCTGTCGGTGGTCGGCACCGAGCGCCCGCTGGGGATCGGCTATTTCCGCGCCAAGCTGATCCAGGAAAAACTGATCAAGCAGTCCGGCATCCCCTACACCATCCTGCATTCGACGCAATTCTTCGAATTCATCGACGGCATCATCCAGTCGGGCGCCGAAGGCAATGTCATCCATGTCTCCCCTGCCCTGGTGCAGCCGATCGCCGCCGACGATGTCGCCGCCGCCCTGGCCGCGCTGGCGCTGGGCCCGCCGCAGAACGCCACCATCGAGATCGCCGGGCCCGACGCCTGCTCGATGGACAAGTTCGCGCGGGAATATCTCGCCGCCAAGGGCGACGGGCGCAAGATCGTCGCCGACGTTCACGCCCGCTATTTCGGCGCCGAACTGGACGACAGTTCGCTGATGCCGGGCGACCATCCCCGTTTCGCCGCGACCAGTTTTGAGGATTGGCTGGGCCACGCAAGGGCATAGACGCAATCGCAATTTTAACCAGGACCCATTCCAACCCAATCAAGGAGAGCAAATCATGAGCACCATCAAGACCAAGGACGGCACGGAAATCTATTACAAGGATTGGGGCACCGGCCCGGTGGTGACCTTCTCCCATGGCTGGCCGCTGAATGCCGATGCCTGGGATGGCCAGATGCTGTTCCTGGCCCAGAACGGTTTTCGCTGCATCGCCCATGACCGGCGCGGCCACGGCCGCTCGACGCAGACGTCGTCCGGCAACGACATGGATACCTATGCCGACGATCTCGCCGCCCTGTTCGAGGCGCTGGATCTCAAAGGCGTAACCATGGTCGGCCATTCCACCGGCGGCGGCGAAGTCGCCCGCTATATCGGCCGGCACGGCACCAGACGCGTCGCCAGGGCTGTGTTGATAGGCGCGGTGCCGCCGTTGGTGCTGAAAACGCCGGCCAATCCCGAAGGCATCCCGCTGGACGTGTTCGATGGCCTTCGAGCCGGCCTTTTCGCCGACCGGGCGAAATTCTGGACCGATTTCGGCGTGGCCTTCTATGGCGCCAACCGGCCCGGCGCGAAAGTCTCGCAAGGAACCCTGGATCAGTTCTGGCGTCTTAGCATGCAGGCCGGCCTCAAGAACGCCTATGAGTGCATCAAGGCTTTTTCGGAAACCGACTTCAACGAAGACCTCAGGAAATTCGATGTTCCGACCTTGATCCTGCATGGCGAAGACGACCAGATCGTTCCCATCAAGGACACGGGCATGAAGTCGGCGCAGATCGTCAAGGGCGCCAAGGCGATCTTCTATCCCGGCGCGCCCCACGGCCTCACCACCACCCATCAGGACCAGGTCAATGCCGATCTTCTCGCCTTCCTCAGGGATAGCGGGAACCAGGCAAAGGCCGCCTGATCCAACCGGAGACCATCATGTTCAGGACTTTGCTTACCGCCACGGCGCTGGCCGCTGTTTCGATCCTCCCCGGCTCTATGCATCCCGCCTGGGCCCAGCATGACGATCATGCTAGCGCCAAGGTGACCGATGCCAAGGTGACCGTAGTCTACGATCATCCGCTTCCCAATGTGCCGGGCAAAAGCATCAAGGGCGTCTTGGTCGAATACGGCCCCGGCGGCTTTTCGCCAGCCCATACCCATCCCAGCTCGGCCTTCATTTATGCCACCGTGCTGGAAGGCGCGATCAAGAGCCAGGTCAATGACGGGCCGGTGAAAGTCTATCGCACTGGGGAAAATTTCTCGGAAAATCCCGGCGACCGTCACGGCGTCAGCGCCAATGCCAGCGCCACCAAGCCGGCGCGGCTGCTGGCGGTGTTCGTGGTCGACACCGGCGAGAAAAACCTGACGACCTGGTCGAAGTAACGGAGACGGACATGACTCAACGCCTGAATTTCATGACCCAAAAGAATGGCGGCATCGATGCCCTGGTCGCGGTCGAAGGCTGGATCGCCAAGAGTTTCGATCCCAAGCTTCTCACCCTGGTCAAGGTGCGGGTGTCGCAGATCAACGGCTGCGCCTATTGCCTGCACATGCACCGGCACGAAGCGCTCAAGCTGGGAGAGAGTGAAGACCGGCTGCTGCTTCTGGATGCCTGGCATGAATCCCACCTCTATACGGAACGCGAGCGCGCCGCCTTGGCCTGGGCGGAATCCCTGACCCGGATCACCAAGACCCACGCGCCCGATGAGACGTATGAAGAGGTGCGCGGGCTTTTCTCCCCCGATGAGCTGCTCGCCCTTTCCATTGGCATCGCCATGATCAATGCCTGGAACAGGCTGGCGATCGGCTTCCGCCAGCAGCATCCGGCGGACAAGAGGCGCGACGCCGTGCCGGTCGCGGCGCAGTGAACCATGAAGATCGTTGTCGCCGGTGGCACCGGCCTGGTGGGCTCCACACTGCTCGACCGGCTTAAAGAGCGCGGCCACCAGGCAGTCGCGGCGTCGCGTTCCACCGGCGTGGACATTACCACCGGCCAGGGCCTGTCCGATATTTTGCAAGGCGCTGACATTGTCATTGATGCGTCAAACAGCAGGTCCGACGACCCCATCGAGATGCAGGCCTTTTTCCGCCAAGCCGGACGGGTCTTGCTGGAGGCGGCAAAACGCGCCGGCGTCAAGCATCACGTCACGCTTTCCATGTTGGGCGCCGACCGGCTGAGCTTGAGCGGCTTCTTCCTTGCCAAGCTGACGCAGGAAAACCTGGTCCGGGTTTCGGGACTGAACTACACCATCCTGCGCTCGGCGCCTTTCTTCGAAACCATTTACGGCATCGCCGGCGATGCCGATGACGGCAATCACCTGCGCCTGCCGCCGCTTCCCATGCAGCCTGCCGCCGCCGCCGATGTCGCCGAAGCCCTGGCGGATGCCGCCTTGTCGGCTCCGGCCAATGCCGTGCTTGAAGTGGCCGGACCGCAAACCTTCCAGCTCACCGAGCTGGCGCAGGACGTGCTGGCCGCATTTGAGGATGACAGGCAGGTGACGGCGGACCCGCACGCGCTGTATTTCGGCGCCGAGGTGGGGCCGGAAAAACTGGTGGCGGAAAATCCCTGGCGGGTGGCGCCGACCCGCTTCGAGGATTGGTTGAGAAACTGCGTCGCAACAGCCTAGAATGCCCCCATGAAACCGACCCGCCTCCTGCTGCAGACCACCATTCCCACGACCCAAGACGATTGGTCGATTGCCCGCTTCCGTGCCTTGGCCGATTTCCTGCGCCGCCAGACCGGCAAGGATGGCCAGCCTCTGTTCGATGTCGTTGCCCGCGACCGCGATCCGTTGGGCGCACCGGATTCGCTATTGTCGAAACTGGATCAAAGCGGCTTCGGCCAGATGTGGCTGTTCGCGGTCGATACCGGCAACGGACTGATGGCGGAGGATTGCGCCGGCATTTCGCGCTTTCGCGCCGCCGGAGGCGGCCTGCTGGTCACCCGCGATCATATGGATCTGGGCTCTTCCATCTGCACCCTGGGCGGCGTGGGAAAAGCGCATTATTTCCATTCCCAGAATCTGGACCCCGATCCGTCGCACCGGCAAGTGGACGATCCCTATACCACCCATATTTCCTGGCCGAATTATCATTCCGGCGCCAATGGCGATTATCAGGCCATTGAAGTGGCCGGGCCCATCCATCCGGTGCTGGCCGATCCCAATTCGCCCACCGGCGCCATCCGTTTCCTGCCCGCCCATCCCCATGAAGGCGCGGTGGGCGCACCGGACGATGAACCGGCGCGGGTGATTGCGTGCGGCACCAGCAAGGTCACCGGCCGCCGCTTCAATCTGGCGGTGGCGTTCGAGCCCGGCCCCGCCGGAGGGCCGGCGATTGCCCAAAGCACCTTTCATCATTTCGCCGATTATAATTGGGACACAAAGGCCGGCGCGCCAAGCTTTGTCGACGAGCCGCCGGGCGACGGCATGACGCGCTCGCCGCAAGCCTTGGCCGATACTCACCGCTATGTCCGCAATATCGCGCTTTGGCTTGGGGCGCGGGATTGAACGGCGCGATTGCGCTTTTCCCCGGAAATTGCGACACCAAGGGCTTCTCATCTTAAGTGACTTCTCATTCTGGCAGGGGCCATGAACGATTTTCCCGATGATATTTTCACCGAACCCGAAGACGTCGATCCCGATACATTGGCCAATCTGGGCCCACTCCGGCGGCTGGCGGGAATCTGGGAAGGCACCAAAGGCGTCGACCTCAATCCCAAGGCCGAAGGTCCGGAGCGGCGCGAATTCACCGAGCGGATCGAGCTTCAGCCCATCGATCCCCAGGCCAACGGCCCGCAGCTTTTCTACGGGTTGCGCTATCACACCCGCATTCTGGCCACGGACGAAGATGCCACCTTTCACGATCAGGTCGGCTATTGGCTGTGGGAGCCTGCCACCGGCCTGATGATGCAGACATTGGCGATCCCGCGCGGCCAGATCGCGATGGCGAGCGGCCATGCCGCGCCGGATGCGGCAAGCCTGGTGCTGACCGCCACGCGCGGCTCGACCGAATATGGCATCTGCTCCACCGCTTTCCTGGAACATGCCTTCCGCACAGATTCCTACCGCATCGAGGTCAATTTCAATCCCGACGGGAGCTGGAGCTATGTACTGGACACCATGCTCTTGGTGCATGGCAAGCCCTTCCAGCATCGCGATGTGAACACGCTGGTGAAGGTGGCCGAGCCGACGCCCAATCCGCTGATGCTGCTCGGCAAGCGCTAAAAAAAACGGCGGCACCATGGCCGCCGCTTTTCATCGAACGGACGATTGCTTCAGCCGCGCTTCCTGCGGCGGAGGGCGGCGGCGCCCAGCATGCCGGCGCCGAACACGCTCAGACTCATCGGCTCCGGTATGTTGGTGGTGGAGACGAAGCGCGCAAAGACCCCGCGATTGGCATCCTTGAAAGACTGGGGCAGATAGTAACTCGCGTCGAACACCGTCACGGGCGCACCGGCGACGGCATTCACCGAATAAGCGGTGGTCAGGTCCAGGCCACTGGTGTCGATGGGCGTGGTTCCGATCTGGGAAAGATAGGCCAGATTGCAACTGACGCCGTTGCACTGGACGCCGAAAATGTCGGTCAAGGTGGTGCCCAGGGAATCATAGACCAGGGTCAGGCCCAGGTTCCCGTCTAGGGGAACGCCCAGAGGATTGGGGACCTGGAACAGGCAGCCGCCGATAAGCGGGCTCACGCAGTTGTTGATGTCGCTGGTGGTGGCGCCAAGCCCCGAGAGCACGCCGGTGCCGGGCTTGAAGACGAACATATTGTCGTCGAAAGGACCAGGGACGCCGGCGGCGGGCGCAAGCGTACCGGCCGGCAGCGGCAAGGCGTTCGCCGCCATACCGCCAATGGCCGTCAACGCGGCAGCGATCAGCGCAAGACTCAACTTCCTCATGGATCCCCCCAGACGCCCAACCAACCAACGGGGTAATCCGAGGTTCAAAGCTGTGCTGACCGAAAGTCAGCAATATCTGTACCAAAATGGAACTTTCAGAGATTACAGCAGGTTGTAATTATACTGTAATCTTGATGGTAAATGGAACTTACGGAATTTTCCAATTTTGCCAAAAGCTTACCGTCCTGCAATGTTGACGGCGCGCCCCCCCCAAAAAAGACCATGAACCGGTCCAACCGGAACAGCTCAACGGCGGGACCGGCCGTCCCACATACAAGTGACGGACGGCAATGCTCGATTGCAGCCGAACTTGCCAATCGGCCCCTAGTCCTGCTATCAAAGCCTACACGCGTAGTAGAACCGAGGCTGCACGTATAGACAAGGTCCGACGGCAACAAGGATAGCCAGGCGGCCCAATCTCAAGGAGAGGAGTTCGACATGAAGACGCTTCGCCACCTTGCGCTTACCGCACGTACGCTTTCAGCCTTGGCGCTTTCAGCCTTGGCGCTTTCATCCGTCGTGGCAATGAACGCGCCCGCATCCGCCCAACCCGCCAAGCCGAAATGGCGGCCCGGCGTGGAATCGATCATCGTCCGCGCCAGCGCGCCGAAAAACTATATGAATGCCTTGACGGCGTCGCATCTCGGCAGCGCCTTCCTGGTTTCGGCCTCGATACCGGTGCCCTATTCCGACCTCGACCTTGCCAGGGAGGCGGACGCCAGTGAGATGGACCGGCGCGTCCATCTCGCCGCCACCCTGGTTTGCCAGCAGCTCGACAAGAGATATCCTCCGACCCAATATCCGCTGCTGGAAGGCTATTCCGGCGCCGAATGCGCCCGTCAGGCGGCCATGGATGGCATGGAACATGTCGAGATGATCGTCGCCAGTGCTAAGCATTAAGTGCTAAGCATTAAGCGCCAAGCATTAAGTGCTAAGCATTAAGTGCTAGGCATCGGGCGTTGACCGGCGCAAGCGTGCGCTGAGGAGTAGAAGATTGAGATCCGCGCCGCTTGTGCTTCTGGCCTTGGCCGCCTGTGTGCTGGCTGGCTGCCAGACCCACAAAATGACCTTGGAAGAAGCCCAGGCGGCCTGCACCCAAAAGGGCGGCCTTCTGGTGGTGATCTATACCCAGAAAATATCCTTGGCCGGGACCGAGCCCGAAGTCGCAAGTCCGGGAGATTGCCTGTCGCCCAAGAATTTCGATCCCGCCGCCCCGCCCAAACCGGATCCGGCGACGGCGCCGAAGCCGTCGAACTGACCAACAGGCTTAGTGCGGCCCGTCGGCCGTCGCACGGACCTGGTGATACAGCGCCGCGCCCGCCGTCGCGCAGACAGCCGTCAACAGTTGCGGAAACAACCAACCGCCCAGCAGGAAAAGCTGCACGGCTTGTCCCGGCAGGTTCAAGAGCGGCAACAGCGCCAGGCTGCGCGAGCAGGCCAATCCGGCCAGCAACAACAACAATAGCCGCACCCGGGCGCGGCAAGGCGCGATCATCGCGGCGCTGCGGGCGCGGGAATCCCGCCAGCCCTTGGCTTCCAGGATCGCAACCGGCGCCGCCAACGCGGCATCCACCGCCGACGGCATTATCAACGCCAAAAACCAGACCGACAAAAGCGTGACGGCAATGGCGATGTAAGCACCGGCGGAAGTGGCCTTCACCGCATGCAACGCATCGGCCAAGCCGGTCTTTTCGCCGCGCAAGTCGGCCATCGCGGCCTGGAACACCGCCGCATACAAAAGCAGACAGCCCAGCAAGGTGAGGATGGGCGACAAGAGGTCAGTCTGGATCATGTGAAACATAACGCGTTCGGGAAGCGCGGCCGCCGCGATCAGCGCCAGAAAGGTCACGCCGTTGCGGCCCATCAGGGCAAGGCTGCGGACGATGACGCGATGGGTTTCAAAAGTCTCGGCGATGGGCGGCAAAGCGGATTGCGGCGTGGCGGCGGCGCGCACCGGCTCGGAAACCACACATTGCGCCTGGACAGGCTGCGCCCAGACTTGCGCAGAAGCACCCGCGCCACGGCCAAAGCTTTTGCGCGGCACGGCAATGCGGCTGATGTCGTTGATGCTGCTCACGCGCCGGTCTCCGGCCGCAAGCCTAGGCCCCGGCCGGTAAAGGAAAACCTGCCGGGGGCGCTAAAATCCGCGCCTTTTCCGCCACCGCCGGCGGGCTCACGCCGCGCGCTGTTCCTGGGCCGCGAAATTGCCGGGCATCAGCGCACCGGCATCGGTCACCACCATCCAGTGATCGGGGCGTTCGTTTTTCATGCGCTCCAGCATCTGCGACAGGCTGCAATAGCTGGGCTGGCGCAGGCCGTGATGATCGACCAGCGGCCCCACCGGGGTGAAATGAATCCCCATCGCCGCCAGCATCCGCAGCAACTTGGGCTCCATCACCGCTGCCCAATGGGTCACGCCGCGCGCCACGCTCTGGCGCAGCAATTCCTGGATCAGGCCCAGGCAAGGCAGGTTGCCGCGGCACTCGCTTGCCAGCGCCTCCTTGGCGCCATTGTCGCCGACACGGCGGCGAAAGTGATTGGAAATGGCAAAGCGCGAAATTTCGGCGGTGGTGGCAAGTGGAACATGATCGCGGGCGCGCAACCCGTTTTCGCGCAGCAGCTTGCGGATCGGCTGAAGCAGGTCCGCGTCGCTGAACGGGATCAGCCGGGCGGTGCCGATTGCTTCCTGCGTCGCGCGATGAAAGATCAGGGCATGAATCGAACGGTCATCGAAGACGTCGCGTTCCAGACAGTCGTCATGCTCGGCCTGGTCCTCGAACTTCCGCTCCAGGCAATAGACCTGATAGCGGATCGCCTGGGCGATCCGCAGCAGCGCGGGCGAGTTGGCAAGCTGGGTGCGAAAATAACCGGCATAGCGCGACAACATATCGGTTTGCGCGCCAAGAGAAGAATGTGCGCAAGAAGAAGAAAGCGTGCTGGCGTTCATGTTTTGCTTCCTGGTTTTTGTTGCGCAAAGCCTGAGCGCGGAAGGTAACTGTGACGTTAACCGGAGTTCCCTCAGCCTTCCGGTTCCATCACAGGAACCGCGCAACACGTTGAGTTATGCGCGCGATTCATTCGCTGCATCACGCTACCGAAAAAACAGCTACGTAGTCTTGCGGAGACGATTGCAAAAAATGCCGGAACAATGGCCGCATAAGCGCCAAACTGGCGCCACGATTTCGCCTTAGTCCGGTCCCGCATCGCACGCTCATCCGATAACGGATCAATCCTTCGGGGTGCGCGGATCGGCGCTCACCGATTTGATGGAGCCGCGCTGTAAGACAGGCACATAGGGGCCGCCTTCGGACATCTGCGCCCCATTCGCTGATTGGTTGTCACTCAACGGGCCATGACAGGAAGCCTGCCCTCCCCTAGAATGCCCGGCGGGGGAAGCATGAACATCAACCGCATCGCGCTATTGGCACCCGGCTTGCTGTTTGCAGCGCTGCTGCGCGCCCACGCTCAACATATCAACTATGCCCACGAACATCTCGCCGCCTGCGCCTACGCATGGGAAAAGAAAGACTCCGCACGCCTGCAATGCGGCAACCGGGAATTCTGCGCCGCGCATAAAAACGACGACCGGATCGGCGCCATAGCTTGCGATCCCTATGAATCCAAGGCCGACCGCAAGCAGGAATCCATCCTTCTCAGCGGTGCCTGGCTGGATGCGGCCCGCGATCTCAAGGACATGGAGCCTTGGACCGATTGCGTGGCCAGCGATGGCCGCCCGGGTCACCCTTGCGCCATGCTGGCCTGGACGCTGCGAAACCTCGGCCCCACCGGCGACATCCTGCTTCCCACCGGGATGAAAACCGCCAAGCTGGCCCTGCGTGCCCATATTGGGCTGGACCCATTTCCCGTGACAGTCGTGCGGCTGGGCATCGGTGCCGACCGCGCGGGGGTGATGGAAGTCACCTGGAATCACGACGGATTGGGGCGGCGCGAAACCCACAGCACCCGTCTTACCCCCGCCGAGCTCGACCGGCTGCTGGCGGCGATAAACCGGTCGGACTTCTGGCGGCTGCCGTATCAGGGCGAGCATATCATTAACAGCGGCGGCGAATGGGCGGCGGTCGAGCTTTCCGTCGCCGAACACAAGAAACATGTGGGCGATATGATCGGCGATGACGAGGCAGCCGATCTCAGCATCCTGGTCAATCAACTCAGCCGGATGATCAAAAGCCGCTGGCCGGACGCGCCCGCCTAGGGACGTGGTAAACACAAGGTCATGATGCGGCGCGGTCCATAAGTAGAATCCACGATGGCGCGGCCCCCGCCGCCATGGCATAGTGCGTGTACTGATTACACGTGGCGGGCTGTCAAACGGGCTGGGTCTAACGACCCGGCCCGTTTGTTTTCTCAACTTGTCATCCCCGGCCGAGCGCCGCATTGCGGCGCGAGGGGAAGGGGACCCAGGTGATTAGACCGTGACGGTATTGCCCATCTGGGTCCCCTTCCCTCGCAGCGGCTTTGCCGCTGCTCGCCGGGATGACATACGAGCGTATCAGCGACGCATCACAGCCAGTTGCGCCACAGGAAAGACGTCACCTCGAACAGTTCCAGCAGCCGCTGGGTGACGGGCCGCCGCCGCCAGGCAGCATGGTCGATCTGTTTGGCGCGGGCCAGGTCGGCCTGGAACATCGTCTCGAAATCGGTGGCCGTCCCCAGCACAATGGCATCGACCTCGTCATTGAACACCACGCTGCGCGGATCGAAGTTGGAAGAGCCCACCGCCGTCCACACTCCGTCGATCGAGGCGGTCTTGGAATGCAGCACTTCGTTCTGGGCCTCATAGATTTTCACCCCTGCCTCCAGCAGGGTGCCGTAATGGGAACGCCCCACCGCCAGCGCCATCTTGGAATCGCTTTGGCTGGGCAGCAGCAGCCGCACATCCACCCCGCGCTTGGCCGCATCGGCCAGATCGTCTTCCTCCTGGGCGGTGGGCACGAAATAGGCGGCGGAGAGCCAGACATTCTTTTCGGCATTGCGGATCGCCGACAGCAAGGTCACATAAAAACGCGGTACCTTGTCGTCGGGCGTGGAGCCGACAATCCGCACCACCTCGCTTCCTTGCGGCGCTGCTTTCGGAAAATACAGGTCATGCTCCAGCGGCGGGCCGTTCTGCTGTTGCCAATGCGCCAGGAACAGACTCTGGAGCTGGGCCGCCGCCGGACCGGTGATCTCCATGTCGGTATCGCGCCAATGGGCGGCCGGCTGGTCCTTGATGCCTCCTGATCCCCCCGAGCTTTGATAGGTGGTGCTGAGATTGATGCCGCCGACAATGGCGCGCACCCCGTCCGCCACCAATATCTTGCGGTGATCGCGGAAATTGAAGGTGACGGGATTGAGGGGATTGAACGCCACCACATTGATCCCCGCCGCTTTCAGCCGGGCAAACAGTTCCGGCTTGGTCTGATCGGAGCCATAACTGTCGTAGAGGACATTGACCGCCACGCCCTGCCCGCGCTTTTCGATCAAGAGGTCGGCGAGATGCCGGCCATCCGACTCCACATCCTCGAAGATATAATATTCCAGGTTGATGCTGCTTTTGGCGGTGCGGATGGCATCGAACATGGCGGCAAAAGTCTGCTGGCCATCGATCAGCAGGCGCGTCCGGTTGCCCGCCACCAGAGGGGCGCCCGCCACCGCTTCCTCGATCGCCATGTGACGCTTGAGGATGCCGGCATCGCCCGGCTCCGGGGCGATTTTGTCCAGCAGCGCCCGGCTTTGGGCGGCAGTCAGCGGCCCGCGCGCCCCCACAATGGTGGCGCCCGGCTGCGGCGTGGGAGTGTCATCGACCCTGGCAACTCCGGCGCAGCCCATCAGGGCGCACAGCAGCAGCGGCGCAAAGGCGGAAAAGCGGGGTTTCATGATCATGCGAGGGAACTTTCAGGGAACTTTATAACGCCGCCCGCTACGAGCGGTTGCATAGAACGAACCTGCGTCGAAGAATCCCCAACATACCGGCCGGAACTTGGAACGCTTTCAAGGACATGGCGTTGACCGGAGACTGGGGTGGCCTGTTCAGGGGCCGTTATGGTTGTTGAGACGAGTGCGGACGATTATCGAAAGAAGGCGGATGAGATGAAAGCGCAAGCGCAACGGGCCGAGACCGTCTATCTGCAAGCGATCTATTCCAGCATCGCCGACAATTGGGACCGGCTGGCCGAACAGATGCGGGCCGCCGACCGCGCGGCGCAGGACAGGCAGCAGCCCAAGCCGCGCAAGCCGCATCACTGATCTAGAGATTTTCCGCCAGCTCGCGATAGGCTTCCGCGATCTTCAGCCACTGGGCGCGCGCCACCGGGTTCGGCGCCTTGGCGGCCTGTTCGACGGCCTCCAAAGCGCGGGCAAGAAACATCTCCCGGCGCTCATCCTTGCTCATGGCGCAATCTATGCAGATGCGCGCGGCGCAATCACCAATTTGCCGGTTAACTGGCTAACATGCCGGAACTTGTAAAGAATTGTGGCGGGCGCGTCAGGCCGCCATGGCCTGATAGCGCAGCGGCAGCTTCACCGACAGCGCGCGGCGCACCTCATCCAGCGGGTGCGCCAGCAGCGCTTCCCAATCCTGGCCGGCCAGCCAGCCGCAGCTCTTGCCGTTGCGCCAGGCTTCGAACACCGCCGCCCGCGCCGGCTTGGGCAACCTGCTCCAGGCCATCGCGACAATCATCACCCGGCCCAGATTGCCCTGCTGGCGATAGGTGTGAGTCAGCAGGCACAACTCGCCCAACGGATCGCGGCCATAGCCAGTGACGATATGGGTGACATCGTGCAATTCGCGCATCCGGGTGCGGAACAGTTCGATATCGGGCGGCACCGGATCGCGCTCCCAGCTTTCCGATGCCTGCACCAGCGCCTGGGCCGAAAGATCCTCCGCCTCCATGAAAGCCAGATAGGCGCGGCCCAGGCTGCCTGCGGGCAGCGCGCGCAAGCCATCGCGGTCGGTCAGGACAGGATAGATGTCGCGGCGCTCCTCCAGCACTTTTTGTCCCGCCGGGCTTTGGGCGAAGCGGCGGAAATTGCGGTTGACGCTGTTGCCGCGCATGGCGCGCAGGATCACGAAGATCTGGCGGGTGTCGCCGGTGGCGATCAGCACGCGGATGGCCCGCATCGCCCGCAAAGGATGAAGCCTTGTGTCGGATTCGGTCATGCGGCGGCAGGGAATATCCGGGCGGCGGGCTTGTCAATATGAGTCCCGGCGGCGGCTTGCGCTTTTCCTTCAATTTGCGGACCGGCCGCCGATCACGGCTGGGAAGGATGCTCCAGCTCGGTAATCACGGAGAACTCGGTCAGCACCGCATTGCCGAACGCCGTGCTGAGCGCGGTATCGGCGGCATCACGGCCCCGCGCCATCAGGATGCGTCCGATGCGCGGCTGGTTGTGACGGGCATCCAATGTCCACCACTGCCCGCCCAGATAGGCTTCGAACCAGGCGCTGAAATCCATCGGCGCCGGATCAAGCGGAACGCCGATATCGCCCAGATAGCCCGAGCAATAGCGCGCCGGAATATTCATGCAGCGGCAGAAGGCGATGGCCAGATGGGCATAGTCGCGGCACACCCCGGTTTGCTCGGCATGGGCCTGGGACGCGGTGCGGTCGTTGCGGGCATTGCCATAATCGAAGCGGATGCGGTCATGGACATAGTCCAGGATCGCCTGCAGACGGCTCCAACCTTCGGGCAGATGGCCGAACAGCGACCAAGCCTGCTGCATCAAAAGCTGGGTGTCGCAGTAGCGGCTGCCCAGGAGGAAAAGCAGCGTCTCTTCCGGCAAATCAGAGACCTCATGTTGCCAGGCATTATAGGGAAGCTGTTCGGGCAGTCCGCTGTCGGCGATCACAAACCGGTTCCAGATCGAGAGCCTGCCGGGCGGCGCCACCAGCCGGGTGCATTTGTTGCCGAAGCCGTCGATATAGAAGGAATGCGGCACGTCGGGATAAAGCGTGAAATTTTCGGCGCGGACAAACCGCTCCTGCCGCTCGGGCCGGACATGGCACATCAGCATGATCGGCGTCGGCGCGGCGCATTCAAACGCCAGGTTGAAACCGCCCTTGATCAGGATCACCGAACGGCTGGGGTTTGAAAATGCGGCATCAGGTCTGAATTCGAGCATGGCTTCACCGGGTTGAGTTTCCGGCGATATGCGAAAACCTCTTGCTTGCAAGCGCTTGACGGGCGCGGCGGTTTCACCCTGCCGCATTATATTCCGGTACTATCTGGTACCGCGCGAATAAAAGCCCCGCGGAATCGCTCCCGCGGGGCCATTACAGTCAGGACGCCGGATTACTGGCGGTAGGGATTATTCGGGCGGCTGTCGAACCGGTTCGGCACGCCGTCATTGTCCCGGTCGCGGTCGAAGCGATTGGGAATGCCGTCATGATCGCGGTCATGGCGTATGCCGCGATAGCTGCGGGCATAATGGGCGCGATACCAATTATGCTCGCGGGCATTGCGCCAGGAATGCCAGGAATGGCTGCGGTCGTAATAGCCGTCGCGATAACCCATCGCGACGTCACCGACCTGGAACGAGAAGCCGGCCGCGGCGGCCGGCAGGGTGGAAGTCAAGCCGGAGGCGCACAAGGCACCCGCAGCAAGCAGAATTTTCAGCGAAGTCTTCATGTGCGTTCCTTTTCCTAAAACACAAGCGAACCGCGGGCGAATCCACGGCCATCAAGCCCTTCCGCTTACAAAACGTTCAGAACGAGGGAATGTTCCGTGCGGGTTGCCTAGCGCGCGCCCGTCAAAAGATCGGCGGCATAAAAAGCCAGGCCCGCAACCAGCGCGCCGAACACAAACCACGGCCAGTACGCCATGGGATAATGCAGCCAGGCCAGAATCATCACGTCCTGCCCCGGCGCCTGGCCAAACGGCGAACGGATATAACCGAGCAGCGTGGCCAGCAATCCGCCCGACAGGCAGACCATCACCCATGCCGCAAGATGGGCATGTTTCCAATTTAGCGGGTTCAGTTGCGGGTCCATCAGGGAATCCAACCCCTCACAGGGGTGTTGGTTCCGCATCGATGAATCTGAGGGGGCCGCTCAGCATGGCGGGCCATCTGCCTTTTGCAGATGGCCCGCCAATGCTGCACGATGATTTCCAGGGCCGTAGTCGATGGCCCTCGAACTTGCTTAAAGGCGATAGGCGTCCCGCTCGCGGCGGATCTGTTCGGCGTCATAAACCGGAGCGTCCGGGTCATAGCCGTTCCAGCCGCTGTTGCGATAGGCATGTTCCCGCGCCGACATGTCCAGGGCGTTGCGGTCCATGATCGCGCTGTAACGGGCGACATCGTCATCCGACACTTTGGCGGTGACGATGGCGCCGCCGCGGCGCACGGCTTCGGCATAAAGCTCCGCATTTTCCTTGCTGGTGCCGGATTCGACCAGCGCGCCGATCAGGCCGCCGACCACACCGCCGCCAACCGCGCCGGACGCCAGCGCTGCAAGCCAGCCCGCCGCCACCACCGGACCGATGCCGGGAATGGCGATCATGCCCAGGCCCGCCGCGACTCCGGCCGCGCCGCCAAGAATGGCGCCCATGCCGCCGCCGGTCACCGCGCCTTCAGAACGGTCGTCCTTGCCGTCGCGGTCCTTGTCATGCATGGGATCGACGTTGCCGCCTTCGGGCTTGTGCCAGCCTTCGGCATTGCTGGCGACGATGCCGATATGGCTGTCACCCAACCCTGCGGCCTTCAGGTCGCGGACGGTGTTTTCGGCGGCGAGATAATCGTCATAGACGCGTGTGATGGTCTTGGTCATGGCATTTCCTTTTATATAAGAGTGGCCCTCATTGAGGGCGTTTGGTTACGGGAACTTCAGTTCACATTTCCCTGATAGTCGACGCTGACATCCTGGGTGGCGCCGTCCTTCATGGCCTTGCCGCGCCACACGCCGTCTTCGCCTTTCTTCAGCCCTGCCACCTTGGTGTAGCCCTTGGCTTCGATCTGCGACTTGGCCTGGGAAAGGGTGAAGCTGTTGGCGCCCGCCACCGGGGTGGAGGAAGCATTGTCATGCATGCCCTTGACGGCGGGATTTTGCGGCGTGTTGGCCGCGCCGGAATTTTCTTGTGCGAAAGCGGGCGTGGCAAGCAGAGCGATGGTTGCGGCGAGGATCGTTGGACGCATGGGCGTTCTCCATTTTGGATTTTAACTATCGGCATAACACCAGGAGGATGCGGTCGTTCCGCCGATAGGACCGTGACGGCGAATATAGTTTTCGCGCACCCTTCAATCGTCAGCAGGCTTCAACCGTCAGCAGGCGGAGCGATCGGCGCGCAATCGCACCAAACTGCGATGGAACCATTCGGGCGGCGCATGGTTGATGATGGGAACATTGGAGGTTCCATTACATGGCCCGTACAAACACCAAGAGAAAAGCAAAGACCAAGACCATCGCCCAACGCATTTCCGAACTGGAAGACATGGTCGCCGGATTCTTCACCGGCGCGGCCAAGACGGCCAACAGGACAGCCAAGACGACCAAGGCCAGCGCCAAGCGCAGCGTCAAGCGCGCCAAGGCGGCCGGCACCAAACGCGTCGCCAAAGCCAAGCGCGCCATCAAGCGCACCGCCAGGTCGGCCCGCCGCAAGGCCGCCGCCATCGTATGAGCTTCACCCAGCTAAACCCTTCCCTGCCCGTACTGGTGGAAGGCAAAGGCAAGGGCGTGGCCTTCGCGGTGATCGATTACGGCGAGGAACACAATCTGATCTGGGTGGTGGCGCTGGACGAGAATGGCGAGATCTGGTGCTCGCCCAATCCGAAAGTGCGCATGCAGGCCAACTGGACCATGGGCCGAACGGCCCTGTCCAACGCCCAGATCCCAGTGATGGCCATGGCCGCGGAATAAGCGGGAACCACACCCGGAACTTCACCGCCGATTGCGCGTTTGTTGTGCAGTTCAGTACCAACCTTCTTCTCATGCAACGGAGCGACTCATGAACGGGATCATCTATCTTGTCGGCCTGGTGGTTGTTGTCATGGCCATTCTGTCCTTTATCGGAATTCACTGAGATGAGCGCGATCGGCGAGCCGGCAACGGCGGTTGGACGTTCTCATTTCCAATGGGCCGCCATCTTGGGCGGCGCCGCGGTGGCGGCGGGCACTTCGCTCACGCTCCACGCCTTTGGCGCCGGCATCGGCCTTTCAGTGGTCTCCGCCGCGCCGACCTGGCATGAGTCCTCGGCCCTGATCTGGCTGGTGGGCGGCGTCTATCTTCTGTTCGTCGCCATCATCTCTTTTGCCGTGGGCGGCTATGTCGCCGGACGGATGCGCGCCCCGCTCAGCATTAATGCCGCCGAATCCGAATTCCGCGACGGCATGCACGGGTTGGCGACCTGGGGCGTGGCCCTGGTTTTGACAGCGGTTCTGGCGCTGGGCGCCGCCATGGCCGCCTCGCCGGCGCCTTCGACTGGTCCTGCCCCCTCGGCGGGCGAAACCGTCATCGCAACCCAGCTGGACGAGTTGTTCCGCAGCGGCAAGGTGATCGATGATCTGGCGTATCGCCGCGCCGAAGCCGCCCGCATCCTGCTGAAATCCTCCAGCCATAACGGCGTGCCCAATTCCGACCGCCGCTATCTGACCACCATCACCAGCATCGTTGCCGGCACGCCTGAGCCGGAGGCCCAGGAACGGGTCGACCGCGCCGTTGCCGCCTCCGCCGATGCCTTGCACAAGGCGCGGGTTGCCGCCGTGATCCAGGCCTTCTTCGTCGCCACCGCCTTGCTGGTGGGCGCTGTGATCGCCTGGTATGCCGCGGTTGAAGGCGGCCAGGAGCGCGAACTCGGTGTTACGCATTTTTGGGATTGGCAGCCGCGTCGCCGGGCGTGATCCCATGAGCAGCATCAAGAACCCGGAACACGAAGCCGAAAATCCCGCGCCCATGCCGCACCCGGCAAGGGCAAAATCCCGGATGGCGCCGCAACCCTCGGCGCCACCGGGCCTGGAGCAGGACGCGCATGGCAAGGCCATCCCGTTTGAGCAGCGCACCAAGGACGATCAGGACATGGCGCGGCGCGGCGTGAAGGACAAATAAGCGAAAGGCCGGCAGGCATGCCCCGCCAGCTCAAGACCTTTGTGACCAATCTGGGATTCTTCGAACTCGCCATTGCGGCGCCCTCGATGAAAGCCGCGCTGGAGGCCTGGGGCATGAGCCACAATGCCTTTGCCCACGGCTTTGCCAAGCAGACCGGCAATCCGGAAATCATCGCCGCCGCCACTGCCCGTCCGGGCGTGGTGCTCAAACGCGCGGTAGGCAGTTCGGGCGCCTTCCGCGAAGATGCCGAGCTGCCCAAGAGCCTTCCCAACATCAAGCCGCCGGCAACGACGAAACAAAAAGTCAAAAAGGCGCCGCCTCCCCGGCCCCCTGCCCGCGCCAAACCTAAAAGCAGCCCTGCCGATATTATTTCCTTCGAAAATGCCCGGCAAAAACGTGAAAGAGAGCGCGAGAAGAAACAAGCACAGGAAGAAGCCGAAGCGGACAAGCAACGCGCCGCACGCCGCCGCGCCACGCAAAAGGCGCAGGCCGCGCTGGACAAGCAAGCGGCGGCGCATCAACGCATCCTGGACACTATCGAAGAGCAGCGCGACCGGCTGGACCGGCAGGCGGAAAAGGAATCCGCCCGCTGGCAGCCGCGACGCAAAAAGCTGGAACAGGCCGTGGAACGCGCCAAGGGTCATTAAAGGGCGAATGACCGGTTTGAAAATCCCAAGCCGCCGTCTTTACGGCCAGACTTTACGGCCAGACCTTGCGGCAATGGCCGTCCGGTTCCTGCACACAGACCATGGCCGAGGCTCCGTTCTGCAGATCGCGGTGCGCGGCGGTAACCGCGACCGAGATCGCCATGGGCAGGCTGTCGACCACCGTGGCCAGGAAAGCGGCATCGCGTTCCACATCCCAGCGCTCGCCATTGGGCACGATGTGATATTCCACGCTTTCGGGATGAGGCTGGTTGTCGGCCGAATGTATCGCGGTGCGTTGCGCCATGGCTCCATAGACCGCGAAGATCGATATCGTTCCCGTAGTTCCTGTGGAACGGACATGAAAAACCCGCCGCCGCGGCAAGCGCGGAAGCGGGCTTTCCAACAATTCACAAAGCCTGATTACTTCTGGCCGCCGGACTTATTGTTATCGGACTGGTCGTTGCCGGGCTTGTTCTTGTCGTCTTGGGAACCCTGCTGGCCGCCCTGCTTCTGCTGCTGGCCGGACTGCTGGCCGGTCTTGGACTGGTCCTGCTGGCCGCCCTGATTGCCTTGGGTGCTTTGATTGTTCTGGTCGTTGCTCATGATGGTCCTCATTGGGGGTTGAGAAGATGCAACCGTTGCGCGGCGTCATCGTTCCGCCGCCGGGCGGAAACGGCAAATTACTTTGGTCCGCAATTGTACCGTTTCATCAGGCGCCCGCCGGTTCAGCTCCGGCGATAGCAATAGGGACTGTAATCCACGTCATCCAGGCATCGCGAATCCGTCATGTCCCGGCTGGCATGGCCGTAACCGGCTTTGCGCATGCAATCGGCCACCGCGCCGCCGATCTTGTCATGGCGTTCCTCAGCGCTGTCGGTGGGATTCAACACATTGTTCAACTGTCCCTGGGATACAAGCTGCTGAACCTGGGCGACGCATTGCGCCATGTCCGCGCCGCGGCTGTCTTTCGAACACGCCGCCAAAAGGGTCAGCGCAATACCCAACACGACGATGGCGATGCAGGTTGTCACGGCGGCAAGCTTGGCGGACATGTTTTGGGAATCGCCTGAAGGGATGGCATAGATATACATATTCGCGCCGGCCCCGTGCAACGCACCTGCGGTTCAGCGCTTCGTCTCAGCGCTTCGTCTCAGACTGGGGCTTCCTCCACAATAACCTTGCTGCCGGAGGCGGTGCGCGACACCCGCGCCCGCATGAAAGCATCGCCATGCAGCGCCACATGTCCCTTGAGGCGCCCGTCGATCGCCTGGCTCATCAGATCGTGCTGGGCGTCGCGCGGCTTGATGCAGGAGGAATGAATCGGATCGGGACTGCAGTCCGGGCGCTCGACATCGGTCAGCACCAAACGCCATCCCTCCGCGTCGCTTTCAAAGGCATAGGAGTAACCGCAGCGGCAGACGATCTGGGCAAAGGCCTGGTCCAGGGTGCGCGCCGTGGTGAGCGGGTCCTGGCCATTCTGCAATTCCTCCACAAACACCACATACATGCCGCTATTCCCTCTTTTTCCGTCAAGAACAAATAGAGAACATATTCGCGGGAAAGTCCAGCCGCAACAGCTTGTGGGGCCAGGCAAGGAGGCGCATAAGGAATGCAGCCACGCCCCCGCCATGACTGGCATATCCGGGCCGGCCCTCAGCGGTTTATCCAAAAAATATTGATCCGGATCAAAATATCGCCCGTGCCGGAGCGCAGACTAAAAAAAACAAGGAGGCATCGCCCATGCTCAAAAAGACAAGCGCCCTATTGGCGGCCACTACATTGTTCGCGGGAATGCTGGTCCAGACCGCCGCCGCCCAGCCCGACCGTTATCGCCCGGGCTATGATCAGCGTGACGGGCGCTATGACGACCGGGGCCGGACTCAATCGCCTGGCTATGGCTATGACGACCAGCGGCAAAGCTGGCGCAAGCGCTACCAGCGCGAATACAGCTATCAGGACGACAATTATTACCGCCAATGCCGCACCCAGGTCGATCCGGCCGGCGTCATTGCAGGGGCGCTGATCGGCGGCCTGTTGGGCAATGCCATGGCGGGACGGCGCGGCGGACGTGCGGCGCCCACCATTGCCGGCGTCGTCATCGGCGGCGCGCTTGGCGCGGCGCTGACCAAGAACCTGAACTGCGAGGACCAGAGCTACGCTTATAATACCTATTATAACGGCTTAAATTCGGGACGGACCAACGTTCCCTATCAATGGCGCAATCCCAATAGCGGCAATTACGGCGAGGTGCGCGTCGACAATTATTACAGCGATCCGGGCGGCTTCCGCTGCGCCCAATTCAACCAGCAAATCTTCATCCATGGCCGTCCGCAGATGGGCACCGGGCGCGCTTGCCAGCAGCCGGATGGAACATGGGCGATTGTGAACTGACAGGATAACGAGGGCCCGCCGTGTAGGCGGCCTGCCACCAAAAGGAGCTTTGCGATGAGACATTATTATCTGGCGATCGGCCTGGTGCTGGGGCTCGCCGCGCCGGCCCTGGCCCAGGATGCGGGTTTGGTGTTCACCGCCCTGGACACCAACAAGGACGGCAAGATCAGCCAGGCCGAGGCGCAACGGAACATCATGGTCTCGGAAAATTTCGCCGACGCCGACAAAAACCACGACGGATTTCTGTCCAAGGACGAATTCATCGCCGCCTTCGGAAAAAAGTAAGCCTGTCCCGGCGGGGCCGGCGCGTAACGGCGCCAAGCGTACCAATTTACCAACCCGCCGTCCTTTTCTGGATTCGCGTCCGCAGATCGCCTTCAAAAGGGCGTTCAGGGACACGTCATGGCGCTATACGAAATCCGGACATTGCTGACGCGCAGCCGCGTGTCGCTGATCTCCTACGGCGATTTTCCCAGCGACCTGGCTGCGATCCTGGCGGCGCGTTCCTTGCTGCGAAGGGGCGAAGCCTTCGAGGTCTGGCGCGGCGAACATCTGGTCTATCGCATCGGGGCGCCGGCGGAATCCAATCCGTCCGTGCTGAAAGCCCGGCGGTAGGCGCCAACAGCGTCAGGCGGCCGCCGCGAAATGCGCTATCTGGTCGGCATGCGCCTTGACGAAGGCCGGGCGCGCGCAGGCCCGCGCGACATAGGCCCGGCAGGCGGGATAGTCTTCCAGCCGCCCGCCATGCTCGACCAGGCGCAGCACATCGGCCATGACGATATCGGCGGCGGAAAATTCCCCCGCCAGCCATTGCCGCCCCGCAAGCACCGTTTCCATATGGCCCAGCCGGCTTTTGAGGAATTCCTCGAACCGCTTGAAAGCCGGGCTATCGCCCGCATCGCCGGAGAATTTCAGGATCGACAAAGGCTGGCTTGCGACTTCCACCGAATTGAGCGCCGCCACCAGCCATTCCATAACCTGTGTCCGGCTCTCCGCCGGCATCAGCACCGGGCTCAGCCCGCCCAGATACAGAAGGATGGCGCCGCTTTCGAAGATCGACGTGCCGCCATGGCTCAGCCAGGGCACCTGGCCGAAGGGCTGGTGCGCGAAATGCTCCGGCCCCTTGTCGCGCGAGGGCGTGGATTGGACGCGATAAGCCAGTCCCGCCTCCTCCATCGCCCAACGCACGCGAAGGTCCTTAACAAAGCCGTGCGCGGCATCGGGAACCCAATCAAAGGTGGTCAGAACAAGCTCGGTCATCGGTCGTCTCCTTGCGATCTACAGCAAGGACGCACCGCCCGCCCCCGTCCCGACATTGGCGGACGGGATTTTTCCGCCCAGCTGAAAGGCCGGCGGCAAGGCCGAGTCGTTAATCTTCTGAACGTCCATAGGGGATTTTACGAATGGAAATGTCTGCCCCGGTTCAAAATAATCGGGCCCGGTTGCGTGGACGGCTGGGTGTCATGGGGGCTGACGATAAACGGGACGACTACCTGGCTCTAGCCAAGGAGGCCGAGAACAAGGCCGCGCACACCAGGGAGCGCTACGAGCAGGAAAGCTTGCTGCGCATTGCCGACAGCTATCGCGAACTGGCCCGCCGCCAGGGCGCACGCCAGAACTAAGCCCCCTTGGCGTGCAGCCGCTGATAGGCTTGCAAGATCGCTTCCATATTGCCCGCCTTGTGGCGGTATTCGGCGGCGATATTGGCGCTCAGGTCTATGTCCTTGCCGCGCATCTGGCCTGTCACCTTGCGCTGGCCGGACTCAAAGTCAGCCGCCTGGGCCAAAAGCCAATCGATCTCGGCCTGATAGGCGACAAGCAAGGCATGCAGGGAAGCCTGGGGCATGCGCCTTTAAAACGCGGAACTTTGCTCTTCTCAAGGTCGAAACCGTACATTTTTCCCATTTTTAAGCCTGGAGCGAATCAGGCCCATGGCCTCACCCGCGCCGCGCCTTCTCGATTGCCGCGACGTCGATCTTCTTCATCGTCATCATGGCGTCGAACGCCCGCTTGGCCTCGGCCCCGCCGGCCGCCATGGCCTCGGTCAACACGCGCGGCGTGATCTGCCACGAGACGCCCCATCTGTCCTTGCACCAGCCGCACTCGCTTTCCTGCCCGCCATTGCCGACAAGGGCGTTCCAATACCGGTCTGTTTCTTCCTGATCGTCGGTGGCGATCTGGAACGAGAAGGCTTCGTTATGCTTGATCATCGGTCCGCCGTTCAGGCCGATACAGGGTATGCCCGCGACGGTGAATTCCACCACCAGCACATCGCCCTGTTTGCCGGAGGGATAGTCGCCCGGCGCGCGGTGCACCGCGCCCACCGAGGAGCCGGGAAAGGTCTTGGCATAAAAGTTGGCGGCCGCCTCGGCGTCCTTGTCGTACCAGACGCAGATGGTGTTTTTGGGGATGGTCATGGCCGTGTCCTATCGCGGATTCCGTTTTAAACGTCCGGCGAAGCGCGGCGTTCCTGGCGCCCGCCATACGAGATTAAAAAAGAGGCGGCGCCGAAAGGCAAATCCCAAAAAACAATTCAAAGTGCGGATTTGATGCGCCCTTTCTAGAACCCGGCTTGAACCCGGCGGGGAAATATTTTTTGATGGCTGCCGTCACCTCACCCTGATGGACTCCATGGCCAAGAAATACACCGCCCGCTGCGCCTGCGGCGCCGTGACGTTCGAATTCAATACCGATCCGGCCTTCATCGCCGAATGCCATTGCCTGGATTGCAAGAAGGCATCCGGCGGCGAGGCGGCCATATTCTTCGCCGTGCCGGAAAGCGATTTCACCCTGAACAGCGGCAACCCCAAGGCATTTTCCTATGTCGCCGAATCCGGCAAGCGGCTGGAACGCAATTTCTGCCCCGACTGCGGCGCGAGACTGTTCACCAACCGGCTGGAATCCTTTCCCGCCACGGTGTTCGTGCAGCTTGGAAGCCTGGACCGGCCGGAGCTGATTGCGCCCCAGCTGGAAATGTTCACCAAGCGCCGGCTGAAATGGGCCAAGCCGCTGGAGATGCCGCAATTCGAAAGCATGCCGCATTGAGGGCTTGCCGCTCAATTCACCCGCTTGCGGACGCGGGGAAAATCGCGGTTCTGGATATCCATGCAGACCCATTGCCAGAACTCGTACTTCTTCATGTCGCCCCGGTCGAAGGCATTATTCGCCCAATTGGCCGCCTCCCCCGCTGCACGTGAACCGAAGCGCGCGATCATCTCATCGGCGGCGATGCTGACTTCCTGATTGTCGCTCTTGCCGCTCACATCAACCCCTTGGGATCGGACACCGTCGGCCTGGCCCGCTTCTGCGTCGCCGCCCGCTCCTCGCGCGTCATGGTCCAGCGCACGCCTTCGCGGGTCTTGCATGCCGCCTTGGCCGCCGCCGGATCGTTGCCCCCCTCGCCCAGCCATATCGCCCAATCCTCCGGCGCCAGGAAAGCGGGCATGCGGTCGGACACGGCATGTTCGGTGGTCAGGCTCTGGATCAGCGCATTGGCGGGCACGGTCACCAGCACGCAGGCATGAAAGGGCGACGCCGAAAGATCGGGCGGCGTCACGCGGTCGAAAATGAACGCCGCGCCGGTCATGACATCGGGAATGGGATCGATGGTCCATTGCTCGGTCTTGCTGGGCGCGACCTGCTTGCCTTCATTGAAGGTCCGCATCAGCACAATGCCGCGCTGGCCGGAGGCGAAAGGCCCCGCGAACGGCTTGATCTTGTCCATGGTCTCGGACCGGGCATGGATCGGCTGGGGTATCTTCCAGTTCTTCGGGTGGGCAAAGCCCCAGCGCATGGCAACGATCTTGCGGCGCTGTTCGGCGGCATCCCACACAATGACATTGAGCTGGCTCATCACCTTGAAGCCCACCGGCTCGTCATTGCCGCCGGGCGAGGCCCCGCCGGTCAGCGGCTGGGAGAAAGCCACCACCTCGGCCCAGGACGCCATGGCCGTGAACTTGCCGCACATGTTCAGAACTCACCCGACTTGGAGGCGCGAATATACACGCTCACGCCGCGCTTGCAGCCCTGGCAGCGAAAGCCGGGAACCGTCTGATTGAGCCGCACCTTCTTGGCGTCCGGCCTTCTCTCGCACAACACATAGGCCCATTCCGAGCGCGGGCGGCTGCAGCGCTGGCAGGTGATGTGCAGGACCAGGCCCGCCCACATGGCCTGTTCAATCGTCTCGACAGGCCCCCGGTAGCGCGGCGCGGACATCATTCAATCTCGGGCGGCATCCAATCCAGATCGGGAAACAGTATCCGCCAAGGCTCGCGCGCATGCTTGCGCCATGGTTCGGGCACTTCGGAATTCGGAACGCGTGGCGGCAGCGCGACCTGCCGCTCGCTGGAGCTATGCCATCCTGCTCGCGCCCCCGGCTCTGGAATAACGTGAGGATCGCGACGGCGGCGCATCAGCGTGCAACAAACGCAACAAACACGGCTGTTCTCCTCATTTCTCCATGAGAACAAATAGAGAACACACTCAGGAAAGAGTCCAGCCGCTAGGGGTGGTTGTGGATTGGCGGGGAGACGCAACGTGCCGATTCAATTTTCCAATTTGCGGGAAGATCGCGTTCAACTCCTTGGACGTAACCGTCCTAGAAGATCGCCTTGCGAGACACACCCGCCCATTCGGGATAGCCTTTGGTTGCGTCGGAGGGGGCCGATATTTTTTGATCTTTCGAAGACCCAAATTATCGACTGACGCACCACGCGTTATCGAGGTGGGCAAATGCATCTATTGCCGGGACTCAAACACAACAGAACTTACCAGAGAACACGTTATGCCGCGCGCACTTGGCGGCGGCCTAATTCTTCGTGGCGCGTCATGCCGAATGCACCAGCGCATGACTCACGAGTTTGAAACGGACTATCTCAGAAGCGGTATTCGAATATTCAGATATATTCGCGGCCTACCCGTGGGAAACAAAAAGGAAAGACCCACCCACCTTCCGTTGATTTTGGATTTTGGCACGCACAGAGAGGCGCGCTTTGTGCCGGTCGCTGACTACCCGGATGTACTGTTCATGCCAATTTTTAAAGACGCCCCCGGAATTTTTAGAGACGGACAAAAGGGGAAAGCCGAGATTTCTCATATGCGGTCATGCCATAACAGCGACGCCTTTAAAAAGGTTCTCCAGTCATTCAAGGCTCAATCATTTGTTATTCCAGGAGGCGTGCCAGAAGAATCGTTTATCCGCACCTTGGCAAAAATTGCTCATGGCATCGCCATATCGGAATTTGGGTTCAGGTTTGAGCCCTTGTTACTCGATATAATAGAAGGAAACGTTTCAGAGGCGGGCTGGGTTATTGGAAAGGGCAGCGAACTCACAAAGCCAGAGCGACATAACAGCCACATGTTCGCCCATCGTATTATCACCGAGGAAGGCATATCTCTAATAGTTATTACATTACACCTCTTTGCGGGGCTTATGGCCCCAAGCTATTGTTTGGTAGCGGGAGCGTTTGACAGCAACAGACCGCCACCCCAGCCGGCATGGCCCGAAATGGCAAAAATCACCACCTCGACACAAAACGGATAAAATTGGTCCCGTTGCCTGCTCTATCTGTCACTCACAACCTATGTATCACCGCCGCCAATATCTGCGCCGCGGCCGCGATAAGGGCGGACAGCAACACCGGCGAACGCCACAACTTCCCTCTATTCATTATGCAACACTCCCAGTACTCCCCAGCCCCACGCCAGTTCATTCCAGGCACTTGTTAAATCGCCGTCTCGGTCTCCTTCACTTCCGTCACATCCATCGCCCCCAACCCAGTTGCCGCTCCCGGTCCCGGCCTCGCGTCGCGCTTGGTCGCGCGCCGCTGCGGCTTTCGTCACTCAAATCGGTCCACTGGACCGATTTGTCCCGCTGCGCGGGCCGTTCCTCACCCGGCCTCTCTTCATAATGTCCGGTCCGCACCTGCGCGGACCTGCTTCGCGACAAAGGGTATCCCACCCGGCCCGCGATCCATGAATTGTGCACAGGAAGATCGGCAAAGCCGGGAATACCGGGAACACGGGGACAAGAGCACCCGTCACCTCATTTCCCAACGCCGGTGGCGCCCGCCATCGCATTGAGGGTAATGTCGCCTGGCTGGACCGGAGAAGGAGTCAAATGGCGGACGCTGCCCTGATGTTCATTGCCGCCCTCGCCGTCCAGGCTTATCAACCGCGCGCGATCCATACCCCGGCTGAAGCTGTTTCCGCCGCCTATCTGCAAGTGAATGAATTTCAGAGCCGGACAAGAGACCTGAATTCCTGGGCATGGCCATTCATGGTCGAACGCAAGGGCGATCAGTGGATACTCCATCGCAGGGCGTATGAGCCGAAGGATATTTACCTGGATGCGAAGTCCGGGCGTATCCTGAAGGTCATTGGCGGCGACTGATCGTCCAACGCCAACGCAATGGGACAG
>Ga0097621_100000102_pt1 | contig 47999 bp, 75 predicted proteins | sample KBSMisM72_FD_73165 | JGI IMG/M metagenome (GOLD analysis project Ga0097621, IMG submission 73165) | Miscanthus rhizosphere microbial communities from Kellogg Biological Station, Michigan, USA - KBS Miscanthus M7-2 (version 2) (version 2) | ecosystem: Host-associated > Plants > Roots >... | reverse complement strand
TCTGTCGCCCTATCCTTCAATTTCTTTTCGATCTTAAAACAGTCCTGATTTTTTGCCATAAAAAAATAGAAAGCGAGTGTAGGCGTGTGGTGACGCCTCGTTATTACTTGCCTGTCTGTTTACCATACCCATCTGACAGACTCGCCCGCACCGTATCGCTACACCGGACAAGCTCACTCGCTTTCGTTATAACAAATATATAAATATTATCGTAAAACACCGCCTTTAGACAAAATATTTTCATTCCTGATATCTTTCCGGGTGTCTAATAAATTCTGCGAAGAATGCATGGCATATATAACGGAAATTGTCTGTGTGGTGCATTCCTTGGTCTTTTGATTTAACTAAATCACCAAATTCATCTACAGAAGCATGAACAATGTCGGCTATTGTTAATTTACAGTTCTCGGTAATGTAAAGATTAGCGTGCTGTAGTACTGAATTACATAAAACACGTGAATCCTTAACGGCCGGATTTTGTCTCGGAACAATCAAATTAGCATCAGTCAACCCTAAATTATCCTTTATTACACGATAATGATTAAGATTACCGCGTGTTACTGAAGTTCTATTTCGACCAGTTGCATCTCCGGTAACGTCTATATTACCGTCCCATTTTGGATATTTAGCCCTTACGAGCTCACATATTTCTTCGGATGAGCCATTATCTATTTCAAATTCATCAAACACGTAAGCAGTCATTAAATCCGGCTGTTGGCCTACGCAGGCGGTCATTGGCGAGACATTAAAATCGAAACTGACCACGATTGGTAGATGTGAGTTTGGTTTGTATTCTTTAACAACATGCTTTTCATACTTGAAAGAATAGAAAAATGGATTTTTAACAGCAAAAGCCGTCCAATCACCTTCAATAAGCCTTTTATAAGTTAACTCCTCAAGGCCCGTAAGACGCTCCATGTAGCCTTTATCATCGAACAAGGTTGGATTGTCGCTGATCCTCGCCGGTAGGTAATACCAGTCCTTTGGCAATGTGTTGTTTTGATACCTATCGTAAATCTTTGTTTTCGGCCAAAGTAGTGTTGGATTAACGTTTCCAATCACTAACGCAGGAGGCTGTTTATCGATCTTCCATCGACCGGCGCGTATGAAACAAACATCTAATAGTCCTTCATTGAGCTCTTCAAGTTGTTCAAGGATGAATCCATTAACCTCAAGTCCCTTAAATCGGTCAAAATCCTTATCGTTTATATAGTCCTCGGCCATAAAAAGGATTTGAGAACCGTTTTTAAATGTTACTGTGTGGTCTTGTTGATTCTCTGATTGGATAAAGTTGGTTGGCTTTAACTTTTTGAATGTTTCTAATGTAGTTCTTTTGAGTGTCGGTATTGATTCACGAATGACACACCATTTCGAATTAGGATATAGCTTTGAAAGAATGATCGCGATTGCAAGGCAAACAACACTTTTGCCTCCTCCCATTGCGCCACCATATGTTAAGAATGAGTATTTTCCAGAAAAAACAGCGTTTATAAATTCTTCCTGTTTTGGATAAGGCTTGAAAAGAAGCTTAGAATTCAATCTTTTGACCTCCTATTTCGAATGTCTGCTTATCAGTAATGGTTATTTCGTTCTTTTTTGGGGCTTCGTAACCGAGTAGCTTAGATATCGAATCAAGGGATTTTTGCTTATCATAAAGCTTAATCTTTACAAACTCGATCTCAATGTCTTCCTCCGGCATACCCTGACGAACGACAGATGTTTTTCTTACTTGTGTTTGAATCTCAGCTATACATGATTTTTGTTCTTCGGTTAGATTTTCGAATTCCTTGCGGTCTATCCAACTATTATGCAGGTGGGCTATAGAACTAAAGGCAAGCTTTTGATGCTCTTGTAGGACCTGTAAACGCGAAATACCGGCTACTTTCTCTAGGTCTTCTTGAATTTTTGAAATATAGGCCTTAATAATAGGTTTTCTAAGGTTTTCAGAAGCCATTTCCTGAGCGGTTTTTTCACTATACCCCGCAGCCTTAGCGGCCCTTGTTCCGTTCCAGTCAAAAATATATTCCTGACAAAACTTCTTTTGTTTTTCTGTTAATTCGCTTAATTCAGCCATTTTCGTTATCGGCATTAGATAACCAATTAATGCAATATACTAATTTTCCTTAAAAAGTAACTCATCTCTTATCCTTTAGAAAATCATCTATTTTACACTGATATTCCCATGACATTATGTTTTCATCACCTACTACTTTAAGCAACTTGATAGCCTTATCCAATTCACTTTTAAACGAATCCCTTTCCGTTATGGCCTTATGAACCATGCGTTTCACTGCTTGACCGTTTCTTAGTTGTATTTCCAATTCACTTTTAAAGCGATCTATGTATGATGCCCGTAATCGCTCCCATTCTTGCCTGCCGTTGGTGCGCTCATTTTCAAGTTCCTTTTCCAGTTCGGCTATTTTGGCATCACGTTCTTCAAGTTGCTGTTTCTTAATTATTATTTGGCGATCCGCTTCACGTAGTTCTTTGTATAGTAACCCATTTTGGGTGCGCTCTGGTACCACGTAATCGTTCCATATTTTTTCACAAAGACTCTTTTCAAGGCTTATATCAATGAGTGCGCTAAAGCGTCGCATTTTATCGCTGGCTGATTCTCCGCTGAATACTTCATTGATGATGTTATCAAAATCCGGCTTTTCAATGTATTTCATAGATTGCGTGTTATGGTGAATTTAGATTTTAATTCTTTTGTGTCCTCTGGTTGTTTGGAGAATATTTCCCATACGTCATTCCACATATCGTCCTGACTTTCAACCGGTGCTGATTTAGCTTCTTTAAATTGTCTTTTTATTAATCCATCATATTGAGGGACACTTCGCCCAAAATTTCCCGATGGCGCATCAGGTGTAACTATAACATTGAATATCCCGTTATGTAAGCTCCTTACCTTCACAAATAGGCGAACACATGCCGTTGCCATTAGAAACTCGTTCTGCATAACATCGTCTTTAAACCCGATATTATCCGGCAAATCGAAAATATCCCCTGGTTTTAATTCGATGCATTCAAAGTATCCTTTTCGCATAGTAAACCAGTCTTCAAACACCTCCGGGTTTATTATCTCCTTACCGGCTAATAGGTTGGCTTCAAATTCCATGTTATACGTTTCTTCCAAGTTTTCCCTGGGTGAACCAGCACATTCAAAGTCGTCTATTCTTGGTTCTTCCGGCTTATCGAACAGGTAAAATTTATTCTGTCCTTTGTAGTGAATTGCTTTCATAGTTTTTATTCATTTGATGCATCGCAGTAATCACGCCATTGTGGCCAGGATAAATCGCCTAAGTGAAATCCTCGATCCCCATGACTATCGATATATGTTTCCGTTATCCTGTTGTTCCCCAATCTTTAGGTATATTCATAACTTTTAAAATTTACCGTCTTCTCTGTATTGGATGGCTTTCATAATGCTTTGGTTTCTTCGTCAAATTGCTCCTGCCATGACTGGAAACATAGTTCGCGGCATTTATCACAACAATTACACGATATCAAGTGTTGAGTACCTTTTACTGCTAGATTTACATTTTGGGCACGCTCTTCTGCTTCAGCGCCCGCGCAACTTCTAAACTCATTTTCGGATTCATGACCACATTCGGTTATCATGGTAGTACTATGTTTGATAGGTCGAGAATACTGGATTTATCAATAAGGGTTATGTTTCTACCGCATGAATCTGCATGAGCGCAGTTACGCATTCCTACTGCATTACAATCTTTACAAATGCCATATTGCTTTACATTCTCACTCGCCTTGCAAGCGTAGCCTTACAGACTTCGATGCATAGCTGTCTGATCACCTCTTTTTGAAAGGCACTGAAAATTTTGGAGTCGTCATGAATGTCGCCCCATTCCTTGCAAGCTCATTAATTCCATCTTTTAACTTAGCCTTGTACACTTCAATACTCTGGTCTGCGTATTCTTGCATGGCTTTTTCAGCGTCTAACCATTTTACACGCCCCTTGGTTGTTGTATCGCTTGATACATCGTTTAATATTCCCTCTTTAGTCTTTAGGTTCATTTTGATTGCTGGTTAAGTTTACCTGTGAATCGGTTTCTATTCCTTCCTTTTGATACCTTGTCATTCATATTAGATTGTGGCGTACCTAGGTATAAGTGGTCTGGGTTAACACAATATGTACAGTCGCAAGTATGACAAACTAAAGAGTGCCTAGGAACTTCACCTTTGTATATTGAATACGATACCCTATGCGCTAACATATCTGTTAGTAACACGCTTTTAATATATCCATATCCTTTTGAGCTATATGCCCCTGCCCATATCCAACAGCCAGTGTTTGGCTCTGGAAATACTTTTTCTTCAAAGCGTTGCTTAATTGTCTTTTTTGTTATCATTATACCATCTAATGAATTCAATAGAATGTTTGCTCGCAGACCTAATGCTTAGCTTTTCGATAGCCCTTAAAATATTTCGCCATCTAGTTAGTAGCTGATTAAATTGACGCATGGATGTGCATTTGAATTTTATGACTACCCCAGCAATCTTTTTGATCACAGGAACCAAACAATCCCACGATGATTTATACGGGAAATACTTAGATCCATTTTTACCCATGAATGCCGCAATCAATTCTTTATCGTTCTTATCTGTGTTCATTACTTTAACTGTTTACTTTTTGTGAATGGAGACCATAAGTGCAAAGCTCGTGACCGAATAGCATCATGGCATCTCGCTTGTTTTCTCTATTCAGAATACTTGCACACTCTCGACAATAATAAAGTCTAGTAGAGTGGTTGTACCATACCGCGTTTGGGCGCTGGCAAACTGTTCTGTTACATGAGCCTTCAAAATGTCCTTTGTCTGGTTTATTTTCCATAAAGTATATATTTTGTGAATGGAGCAGGATTCGAACCTGCATGCCAGCTTTACATTATCGTTGACTGGCCGCACCTTTAAGCGAGCGTCTAATCTATTTCGCCATCCATTCATTTTACTTTAACTATTTTATCTGTTTAGAATATCCTGTATTTGACTTTAGAATTATCCTTATACCTTTTTACCTTACCCTCTTTTATGAGAGATTTTAATGCAGGTGTGACCGATGAACTAGCAGAGCTATATGGTTTACCCAGCGCCAGTCCAATCTGCGTTGGTGTTTTTCCTTCAAATGGAGTAAGTTTCAAATACTCAAAAACGTTGTCTTTCATCTTTCCTCAATTTTAGTTTCACTTTCCTCTACCACTTTTACGGAGAGCGTTCTTGTAATTGATCGCGTGGTATACCTTGCCATCGATAATAAATTCTTTCACACCTTTGGGAAGCACTTTCTTAAGTGGCTTTCCATCGTCGTGAAATTGGGATGGACTTTCGTATCCCATTGATCCTCCCATCATAGCAGCCGCCATTGCTGCCATCATCATTGCTTTGCCTTTAGCGTTCATAATTCTCTGGTTTAATTTCGTCATCTTTCAAGTCGCTTCGTGGGTCGAATGGTGTAGGTTCTCCGCCGATCCATTCTGTGCCTTCTGGTATCGATTCCTCCACTTCAACTTGTTCACATATCCACTTATTTAAATCGAAGAAATCCTCTCCTTTCTGAAATGTTTTACTCCTGCAAATGGGTTTCATGGTCGTTGACTTAGTTCTTTGTCGGTCATTCTTTCACCTTTAGCTTCATAAACTTTATATCTCAGATCCATCATACCGCTACCAATAGGTCCATGAAATCCCCGACGTAACCATGCCGAATATAGAAAGAAAGCATTCCATACATCCCATTTGGGATCTCGGTGCATTATTCCACCGTTCCACCAATAAGCATTGTTGTACATAGAGCTACCGACTTGCTTATAAGCTTCGGTCGAAATGTCATTTGTAACGCCGGATACGTCCGCAAGCCATCGAATTATCTTTTTCATTTTTAGTTCTTCAGTTTTAGCCCTTACTGTTATCTAAAGCTTTTTCCGTCAAGCGTAAATACGTTACACATTTCACGAAGTCTGTCGCGCAAGCGTTCGCCGTATTTTGTTCCGATCATGTCGGCGTCCAAATTGCTCGTAAAGTGGGTGTACTTAAAAGGTAGTTTTGATTCATACCGATTGAAAACAATTTCCTCAATAACGTTTCGTTTATTACCGTAGTTGTTACCTTCTGCCTCAGCGCCGAGATCACCGAAGCAAATTCCAAGGTATGTTTGATCGTAGACGTGCCCGACCTCAGCGGTTTGCAATCCTGAGTAGTATTCAATCGTGCTCATTCCATCCCGGGTCCATCCGTTCACATACTTTTCCGAGATTGCCTTACACGTCGGTATTATAAAGCTGGCGTGTGGGTTCTTACTGAAAAAGTTCATTAGATGCGTTTTGCCGACACCAGGCACGCCGAGCAGTAAAATACCTTTGTCAAGGCTAAAGTCCTCAGCAAATGAATTAAAACGGTTGTCACCGGCAAAATACAAGCATAGAGCGCCAACGATGTCTTTATTCCATTCCGTAACCTGGAAAGGCTTGCCGGTTTGACTTTTCGTGTCTAGTAGCGCAATTCTGATCTGCTCTGCGGTTGGCCGGTTCCAATTCACTTTGGCATTAATCCGATCCCAATAAGCCTGCTTTTTAAGCTGTAAGTCTTTTTGCTCCCTGGCGACCCTCAAGCCTTCTTCAATCTCTTCCTCGGTGAGCTCAATGTGGTCAAAGCTTGGTTTTGTAATTGGCTCCACTGAATTGCTTGGGGACAAAGTCTCCAGATGTTGTTTTATTATGCTGCCCGTTGACATTTTTGTTATTTGTTAATTCGAATAAACCTGCCCATCCATTAGTAATTGATTTGTTTATAATCTCGATGGCCTCCGGACCGGCCCGGGCCCCCAAAAATGAAATTTGTTTTTTTGCAGTTGATGGTGTGATCTTTTTCTTTTTTTCTTTCAGGTATTGAACCCATTCAACCCAAGCCTCATTAACTTTTTCATCGACAAATGCGCGTAGCGGAACTTCTTCTTTCTTCTCTCTTCTATTCTCTTCTTCTCTACTCTCTTCTATATTGGTTGTTTTATGTTGTTTTTCGGTTGTTTCTTGCTTGTCTTTTATTGCGTTTTTGTTACCAATTGGGGCACCTCCCTTACTTCCGTTCAATTTATTTATTTCACGTTTTGCGTTACGTTCGTTCAATTGCTCATCCAAAAATGAAATACTGATTGTGTCGTCGGTAACTTTTATGAGCTTGTTGTCTATCAAAGCAGTGATTGTAGTCTCTTTGCATTTAACCCTTCGCTTGATTTCGGTTAATGTTAAACAACCGGATTTAAACCAATAGTGAGCACAGATATTTATAAAAACTCCTTGTGTGTAAAAGTCTTCTAAAGTGATTGCCCCGCTGATCCATTCGGATACGTCAAACTTAAAATATGGTAGTTCTTTAGCCACGGTTGTAAAGTGTTATTAATCCGTTAGCGCATTGATTCCGTAAGCAAGTGCAATTCAAAAAGTCGCATTCAGAACATAGCTTTAGTTCTATCTTCCGTGAAGACCATAATCCGTTAAGCTTTAAATTTTTTATTTCCTCTATGCGATACTGTTTGATCAGTCGTCGCATGCGTTTAGTCTTTAGATATTTTTTCATACTAAGACAACCCCCGATAATCCGCAGCATATCACCCGGCACAGAAGCGCCAAACGAAACGAATTAAAGGGGTGTGTTTTAGTTAATATTTTCATGGTGATATGCTGATGCTATTTACTCAAAAATCCTGATTCACAAAAACTAAAGTGAAAATTTATTATGCGTATTCGATTGAATTATCGGTTATCACAGGTTTTGGAAACCAAATAGGCGCGCGTTCAATATGCTTTATTTTCCAATTAGTTTTGAATTTAAATAACTTCGAGAATGGTGAATTCCATAATTCTATAAAAGTTTTTGCGTCTTTCTTAGATGGCGAGAAATATACTTCTCCATTAAAAATGAATAGATAAGCTCTCATAACGTCTTTATTAAACTTTCAAACTCTTCCTGAAAATTCTCAAGGCGTAATATTTCGGCTGCAATCTCCTCAATTTGGCCTAAATCAGTCAATACAATGACTTTCCGTCTTAAGGTCAGCACTTCGTACCGGATGTATTTTACTCTTCTCTCAAGGCTTCTAACGTCGTGTAGGGAGCCTGTTTCTATTAATTGGTCGGCGTATGTCATAAAAATTATTTTTTTACAAAATCTATAAAATCAATTTCATTAAGTTCAATTATGTTAGTTATTACAACTGAATTAGCTCCTTGACCAGATGTTTTTAAAATTTCTTCTCTGGTAATTTTTGAATTAGGGTATGTGTGCAGAGTCAATGTCATGTACCCAAAATAAAATGTACTTGTCCCTTTACTAGCTTGATAAAAAACTATAAAATATCTCATAATCTTCTTTTAGTTCGTTCCTTTTTCTTTGGTCCTTTAACTGATCCTCTTACTTCTTCCGGTTTTCCGAAAGTAACGATAGCGTTACTGTAGTCCCATCCATCGGGAGTGCCATATTTAAAACGGGCGGGTTTGTGGATTCTGTGTGATAGGGTCATGATTAGTCTGTTTCCGTTATATGCCGGTGTCCATATGCGTATTCCTTCATTTCATTGTAAAGCTTGTCAATTCGATTAACAATGAAAGCCTCATTCCCCATGTGCTCAGGCGTAAAAAAATCAGTGTTTTCAATCTTAACCGCGCCAGGTCCGTGAAATCGTAAAACAATTCGCGTATTGCTTTTCTGGCCATTAAACCAATCGGACCGTTCGAACTTTACATCGAATCCAAGGTCCATTAATTGAATAATTTTTTCGTGTAATGTCATGATTTCAAATAGTTAGCTACTCCAACTAATAAAGCAAAACCAAAACCCGCCAACATAAAACCTATTAACGGTAAGGAAAGATAAGTAAGGTAGTCGTACCTGGTCATCTTGGGAATTGAGTTGAATTGTGGGTCGGTCATAAATCAAATAGTTTGTTAAAAAATTCTCTTGACTCCTCATCGACGAGTTTATCCAACTGATTTTTATCCACTCCTGTACCATTACAAAACGTACATATTACTGGGCAATCCATGCCGTCTATATTTTGTTCGCGCTCTCCGTAGCCGTCACAGAATTCACATCTCAAGTCGGCGTATTTCATTTTACAATTCCGTTAAGGTAAGAATCAATTTCATCCGCGTACTGAGTAACTAATGCTATCATAACGAATCCGAGCATGAAAAGCAATGCTATTGCAACGCCGCGACAACCGGCCGCTCTGGCTTCACTTTTTTCTTCGTAGTAGGTTTGCATGGTAGTTTGGGTTTAAGGGTTTCTAATGAATATCTGGCATAAACTGAATTCTTCGTGCTGCACATTTCAGTTTCAATGTTCATACCGTATTTTGTTCTGAGTATGAATATCGAATGTGAAAGCCTGTAGGCATCCCATTTTTCTATCGCTTCACGCTGGGTGATAGAGTTGCCGAGTAATAGCCATACTCTTAATCTCGGGATCACTAATTTTCTAGCCATAATTTACTAAGATTTTAGATTACGTTCATCAAATTTTGAAAGAAATTCACGACACAACCTTACACGTTCATATACTGATTCGATTAGTGCGTCGTCACGGAATATAAAAAACTCATTGTATCGGTTCATAATATCAATATCTTCGTACATCATCGAGGTATAAAGATAGTCGCAAGCTTCTTTGAATACTGGATTATTTTCAGGATCGATAACTCCCATCTTCCATTGAAGCTTCTTTTGTTCATCTTCTATCAACGCATTAGGCGTGCTTATAAGACAATAGACAAGTCGCGAATCTGTGGCTCCTGTCAGTGCCATGTACCCCTGAAGCTGAAGCAAATATGCTTGGTTGGCCTTCTTTGTCATGGTTTCAAAAAACGTGAATATGTCCCATGAGGATTTGATGTCGATTATCGTTGTTGCCTCAGTGATCGAGTCGCCGAGAAATAAATCCGGATGTCCAGTTAAGTAATCGTTTTCGATTCTGTTTTCGTTCTTACGGAAGAAATTTTTTGTGATCCTAGAATATAGCGTTATGCCATCCTCCTCTACTTGCAGCCCTTTTTCCAAATACTTGCTTATTATTTCCTTATCCCTGCCGTATTTCTCACGAACGTAACACTCGACTAAATGAGATTTACAAGTCTCTGACATTTCCTCCAAAGTATTAGTATCTTTCTTGCCTGGCATATTGGTCATTATCTTACCAATCGATGAGCATCTAATTTTGTAATTTGAAAAGTCCATTACTTTTTGGCTTTAAGTTCGTCCATCTTAGAATCAAATAAATCAAATTGTGATTCTTTTACGTGTGGCTGGATAGCTTTAAGTTCGTCAACTGTCTTTGCGTCTCCAATCATCAAAACTATTCTTTCCTCTTCTTTATCAATTTGCTCGTCTTGATTGTCCGTGTATGTCACGTCGGTTGTCTCGCTGTCGTTAATGACTGCCTGATCAACGATAACAGCCTTTTGCATATCAATTGATAGCGGAGCGAACTTTGAAAGAAGAAGCTTTAAAACGGTCTTGATAGCCATTGCATCAAAGTCATCTTTCCATAATCCGAAACCTTTTTTGAACGTTTGGCTATACTTCAAACCATGTTCTTTAAGTTTGTCATGTGAAGTAAAGGTTACTTTCTCGAACCCATTAAGCAATGAGAAGGCGGCTGCGTAACCGATTATCAAGTCAGATTTCTTTTTATCCCAATCGAACGTTGGGCCGAGTAATGGATCATCTTTAATCAGTTGCCCTTCAAATACTCTTGTGGCTCCAATTGATTTAAATTGTCCGGTTCTCTGCGCAAGCTGAATAAAGCCTTTGTAACCCATCTGAAATTGGGCTACCTGTTTATATGTGCCATCCTGTTGCTTTTGATTATAGGGCACGATATAGGCAAATCCAAGGTTATTATTCAATGGCAAGTCAAGCGTTGCTGAAACTGCTGCGGAATGATAAACACTATTCGGATCGGCCTTTGTAAGTAATGGATTTGATGAAACTATTTGCAATACCGAGGTCATGAAACTTGACGCCCGCTTACCTAATAGCTCCTGGAATTTTGCTTTTACTTCCTCCTTATTGAATAAGGCTTTTGCGGTTAATGCTGTTGATTCTGTTTTTGCTACTTCGCTCATCTTATTCCTGTTTAAATGGGTTCTTTGAAAAGAATTTATCGAATGTGCTGCCTTTAATGTGCATGTTATTGAATTCTAAAACGTCCGATTCTTTGGTTAATTCGAATTCCAAATCTTTAATCTCCTGCGCGACCATTTCGATAACCTCATCGTTAACGTTTATCTCTCCGTGTACTACCGCAACGTTTAAGGCGTGACGTAGTCTGTAAAGTTGTTCTAGTGTTGGGTTCATAGTTTTATCTTTTCGAATACAATCTCGGTAAGTATTTCGCGGCAAATATCAGCGGTCGATTTTTGATTTGATTTTCTTGTATAAGCAGCAGCATCAGCAGCAGCATCAGCATCAGCAGCATAAGCAGCAGCAGCATAAGCAGCATCAGCAGCATCAGCAGCAGCATCAGCAGCAGCATCAGCATAAGCAGCAGCATCAGCATCAGCAGCATCAGCAGCAGCATAAGCAGCAGCATCAGCATAAGCAGCAGCATCAGCATCAGCAGCATCAGCAGCAGCATAAGCAGCAGCATCGAGTTCATCGCGCGAAGCTTCGCCATCGGCGAACTTTAGCGCTACCTCACAGGAATTTATTGATCGTTGGTCTTTCATTAAATGCCGAACAGTAAGCGCGCATTTTGCTTTTGCCTTAGTTAGTAATTTGAGATCGACGTTAAGTCGTTTAGCTATCCATAACATCCAATCGCCGCGAGGGCAATTATTCCAAGCTTCTTCAAAAGAAGAGTATTGATTCCGGAATTCCATAGCCTCCATACAAGGACTAAATTTTAAGATTTCAATTTCTTTAGTTTCGGTCATAGTTTTAACTAATAAAGTTCAGCTCTCCGAAAATCGATTTACCCGTACGGCTTTCAATCGCCTCCTTAATGTCGTATTTAAAATTGTCAGCTTGTGACATAACCCAACCTGAAGGTGATTCTACTTCTAGTTGTTCGATTACGTTTCCATCGTATTCTACATAGGTAACGCGAAGCTTTTGTTTTTCAAGTACTTCTCCCTGCTTGTCAAAGAATTCAACGTTTACGAAGGATTCTATTCGTTCGTTCTTTTCTACTTTGTGTTGGCTTAGTTCTCCGGTCATTCCGTTGCGCGTTTAATAAGTGAATTATTATATGCAATGGATTCATCCAAATTCACAATTCTTTTGCTGCTTATCAAATCCATTATAATTTGTTGCGATGCTTTCAACGCCTCTAAAAGATCAGGAGCGGCGGCGATGAGTTTTGCGTTGGCTTCTGTTTCTATGGTGTGTATCGTTATTTCGATGTCATCAATCAACATTGAAGGCTTTTTTACAATCTCCCAAGGCGCTGGTGTGTGTTTAGTTTTCATGATCTCAAAATTTTAATAGCCTCAGCAATAGTATTCAAAACTCCTGATATGGAGGCCTGTATTTGATCGTGCAGGTTGTCGGCGTTTTCAACCAATTGAACGTTTGAATGGCCGTTGTAGAGGTTCATTAATTCTACCTTCTTAGAGCCGATGTTGGCGTTCCATGTTTTCAGGTCGTTTGAGATTTGAGTTGCGGTTTTCATAGTGTTTTCCCGTTTAGCGTGATACAAACATACTACACGTAATTGTCGTATGCAAGTTTCACACAAGAAATATTTATTTTATTTTTATGCCTAAAATACTTGCACAATAATATACGTTTATTATATATTTGCAAAGCAATGCACAGAAAACTATGGCTAAAGCAGGACGAAAGAAATTAAAAGATCCCAAAACTAACGTTCCTTTACGTTTGCGGGAATCATTGCGGGATAAGATTAGTAGAATTGCGATTAAAGAAGACCGCTCTTTATCATATATGCTTGAAAAGGCTATTGAAGAAAAGTACGAATAAAACATTTCCGGTATTTATCCACCCATTTAAAAGAGGGTTTAATTGGGAGTTTAAAAAATGTAATGCCGGATTTAGATTGGTGGCTGGCCTGAATTAACAGGCGACTAGGTTAAAGATACAGGACCACCAATTTTAAAAAGAAACTCATTAAACAAAAATAACTATGTACACATGCATCGCTACTTTAAAAACGTCGAACGGTGAGTATTACAAAACCGGCGAAGAAATCTCTGATTTCAAATACCGCAACCTGCGCCGCATGAGCGAAATAGTTTCCGATTAAAACATGACGAGGTATATAAAAGTAAATCTTTTGATGATGCTCCTTACGCCGCGCCATCTATGCCTGATTACGTTTCTCCATCTTATGACAGTCCTAGTTTTGACTCTGGATCATCTAGCGACAATTCCAGTTCGGATATGGGCGGAGGCGGATCATTTGGCGGAGGAGGAAGTTCTGATTCTTGGTAACCTAACTCCCGCCGTCAGTCACAGACTTTAGAAATAGACCTGACAAGCATCGAAGTTTCTACAAAAAGAGAGGGTTTGGAGTGTACTTTGATGAGGGCTAAATTTCCGGCGGTTGTTTTTAAATACTATAACTAAAATAAAATTTATATGAAAATGTCAGAAGAATCTCAGGAGGTTTGGTCATGGATATATCGCATCCTTGGCATAGGATTAATATTTACTTTACTAGCAATGTGGGGATGCCCAAACTACTCAGTATATCAACAAAATCTTGAAGGCGAGGCTGAACTGGCAAGAGCCACACAGAACCGGCAAATATCAATTCAAGAGGCACAAGCAAAAAAGGAAAGTGCTAAAGACCTGGCAGAAGCGGAAGTTATACGAGCATCAGGCGCAGCACGCGCAAACACCATTATCGGTGAGTCATTGAAAAACAATGAAGCCTATTTGCACTATCTGTTCATCAATAATATGGAGAATACTAAAAATCAAGTAATCTATATTCCTACTGAAGCATCGCTGCCAATTTTAGAGGCAAAAAGATTTGACAAAAAATAATTTTGAGTTTGGGGATTAAAGCCCTGCGATTACTTCAAGGGGCTTTTTGAAAATTAAAACATGGCATTCACAAAACGATTAAGTACCAATAAATTCAATGCTGTAAAATCGGAGTTTATGGGCCGTTGGTACCATTCAAAAGGAGAATGTGAATACGCAATGGAATTAGAGTGGAGACGTAAGGCAGGCGAAATAAAAGAGTGGATACCGCAGTTTAAAATTGATTTGAATGTAAACGGAATTCACATAACTAATTATTTCATCGATTTTAAGGTCATCACCAAACATGACTCAATAGAATTTCATGAATACAAGGGCATGGAAACCGGAGAGTGGCAAATTAAATGGAATCTCCTTCATGCCTTGAAGGATGAGATCGAATCCGGTTGTGAACTTGTTTTAGTTAAACATAAACCAAAATATAAATTCAAGACTAACTAAACATTTAAAACTATGGACAAAAAACCACTAACAATAGCACAACAGATTTTCGGCAAAGACTTCGAAAACAAAGTGATACTTAATGAAAGACCCGCACAGCTTCGATCAGCCAATCCGGACGAAGATAAACTGCTTTTCAAAAAGTATCGTCAAATCCTTCGCCGTCAGTGTAAGACCATTAAATATTGTTTACGATGAACAAATTCCAACTTCTTTTAATCATCGGCGCTGTATGCTTTTTCGTTGGCCTTATTGACGACTTGGTAACGCACGCTGCTAACTTTTCGGAGTTCAATTTACTTGGTAAGGTTTGCTGTATAGGCGTCGTGGCTTGTATTGCCGGATGGATATTTTTAACTGTAACGAAAAGATCATGAAAAGACCCACTAAACATCAAATTCAATTCTTGCGTATTGCATTAGGAATGTCAGGGGTAAGTACAAATGACTGTGTCGCTGATATTATCCTGACTGTTCAAAATGAAATGAAAATATTAAAGGGTAAATTTTCTCTCAGAGATGGTGCGCGAATCGAGGATGAAGTTCGTAAAACATATTTTAAGACTGAATCATGAAGGAATTTATCTCAATACTAATCCTTCTTTTCTTCCCCATAATGTACAAGATGGTGAAGGACTGGCGAGGCGTGAAACATCCGGCAACTGGCGAGGTTTTTAATGTAGGATTAATAATGATCGTTGATTCACTCATAACAATCTCATTAATCGGCCACGGACATTTTTATGTTGAACTTTTGAAGTGCCTTGCAGTTTCTGTTTTCGGGTATCAATTGTTCTTTCCTTACATATTTAATTGGTTTTGGTGGAAAAGATTTCATGAATACTCAAGCAACCCAGAAATAGCTTTTAGCTCACGTATTAAATATACTCTTGTTCACCTATCTGATTCTGCGGTGCCTGATAAGTGGCCTGCTTACAGAGCGCTTGGTTGGGCCGGAAGGATGATTTTATGGCTAGTTTTGTTTTCACTTTCGATTTACTGGTTCTGCTTATGAAAATTGATTCTGATCGGTTTCCTGCATTATTTGATGACGAGATTGTCATTAGAAAGTATAGTCACATACTGCAACCTGTCACGATATCAAAGTTTAAGGATATTATTAAAATATCAAATACTGTACAGACCTATCTCACTAAGCCGATAATCGATCCCATGCTTACCTCTTATCATAAGTTAATTCCTCATAGACACGAGTTGTGCGATTCATGTAGAGCGCTGATATATATGTCCAAAGCTGGCAATCCTCACGTATTGCAATATGTGCTTTTGGTTGAAGAGAATCGAATCGACATTATGGGTCAAATTCACTTTATTGTTCCTAATAGTCACGACTTTGGAATGTTGTTCTCTGTATACATTGATCGAGATAATACAGAAGAATTAAAATTTAGGTCGCGTCCAGAAGTACCTCCGATTATGAAGATAGAAATTCATGACGAGTTGCTTGGTGTTGCTCTAACGGCCATACTCTCTGCTGAGTTATTCATCAACTATGCTGAGGTCGAAACAAAGCAACTTAATCCTGATCGTCAAATATGGGACGGTCCACGCGCTGTTTACAATAACAAAACAAAATTTCCGATCAATATAATAGACTCTACCTGGTATACAAACTTGGTTTCATCTGGCGCGTTTAAAGTTAGAGGACATTTCAGACTGCAGCCTTATGGACCTAGGATGTCTAAACGTAGATTGCAATGGATAGCTGATTTTGAGAAAGACGGATACACGCGTAAAGCTAAAATAGAAACACAATTATGAGAAATACACTTCTTATCATCATCATACTTTTTTCACTCGGATGTAGCTCCACGCAAAGACAGAACTACTATTTACGAAGATCAAAGATAAACTTGGCTAAAGCTGTAGCGCTAGGGGCGAAGCTGGATTCAACAAAAACAATAATTCACGATACAGTATCAATCGACAAGATTCACGATCGGATAGTACGGGTAACTAAATATGACACACTGAAATTACAGGCCCTTTGTCCGGAAGCTAAGACACTGGTTCAAAAGAAAGCTATTCAAAAGTTAATCTGCCCGGATGTGGTTAAAGACACAATATATACGCTGTACGCTAAAGCAGGGAATAAAAAGTACGCTTTCCCGATCCATATTATAGCAAGTTCTATAGGTGGCACAGCATCGCTGCAGATCGATTCAAAAGAGTTTGATATACCTTACATCAAAGAAACCGTACAAATCAATGCAGAGCCTGCAAACATGCCTACTTTTACCGGTAAACTATTGCGCAGCGCTGGCCTCCTATTACTCGGGATTATAATTGGATTTATTCTAGGAAAGGTTTTAAAATTCGGCGTTAATTTGTAAGTTAGCATTGTCGGTGAGTTTGAAGAGAGGGATATTTCTCATCGATCAGAACCGCACGATTAATAGTCGTCGCGGTTTTTTATATTGTTATAAACCCAAGAACGTTTAATCCTGAAGACTTTACGTTTATATTTCTGATGTGTTCAAATACACGGTCGCCGTTTCTTGATCCGGAACCTGATGTATTGCCCTCAATGCTTTTGAACGACTTTTGATTTAACACAGAAGAGACAATACCGGCGTGGCCCTGCCATGTTAAAACTCCATTCTTATAGTCACCAAATATGACCAATGAATCAACTATTGGATCTTGCGAAATCTTATAACCTGATTTTTTGAAGTTATTGAAAGTCCCCCGTGTACTTGGACTGAACATTTTTTTGATTGTATCTGCCTTTTCGGGATATGCATAATGAAAGCATAGCTGCGCAAAACAGCAACACCATGAATACCCAGGCAGCCATTCACCGAAATTTCTCATTTCAATCTCAAAATTATGATCTTGGAACCCGGAATTACCTGGCTTTTCAAGCTGTCCTATATAAGTGCGCGCTACTTGTGAAGGTGTCATTTAAAAAACATTAGAATAAAAGCCCCGATCGAAGTTAACAAGCTTACTACGCTTATCCAAGTTGTTGCCCTGCTTTTGTTATTACTGGCCGTTTGTTCGAGTCGATCTATTCTGACGACCATTCCTTTCCCGTCGTTTAACAAAATCCTTTCATGACGCTCGATAACCCGGTCGATTCTATCAACGATTGATTTGATATCCCCTACCCGCGTAGAAATATTGCCAGTAACCCTCTGCTCGCTCTCAAGATGGGAAACGAATCGATTAAGCTGATCTTTAAAATTTTCTGTTCTTTCGATTAAAATTCTTACCTGGCTTTCAAGGCTTTCCATTGGATACATCTCATTTTTGCCCCTTTAGCATATCCTTAAGATACCCGTTTTCACGCTGGCTTTGATCATAAAGAAGTTTTTTAACCTCATCGAATGCGGATTTGAACTCTGTTTTAACGGAATTAATCTGTTCTTTAAAATCTAATTTGAGCTCAACTAGTTTTTCATTCATCGTAGTAAGCTCTTTGTTCACATGATGGTCATTTGTGGTGTTTATCAAAATGTCTTCTTTGTTTTTAAATACGGCCCGGGTGATCCAGATCGCCCATGATACTAAGATAGGTATAAAAACACCTAAAAGAACCACTGCCCAAGCCGGAATTGTTATGTCCATTCGTTGTAAATAGTTATGATGATGATCAAAATAAAGGAAAATATTCTAAAAGAAGTGAATGAAATAGGTATGCCATGCCCGAAAGCGTACACATATCCCCATGGGTTATTGTAGAAAACGATGTAATCCACAAAATAAACCATTGACAATAGCCAAAATATAAATAGTTGCTCGGAGTATTTCGGCGAAATCCTGAAAATGAGGTAAAAAAATACACTATATGCTATTCGCGTTGTCCCATAGTCTACCCATGCCTGTATCGAAATAAGCTGATCCGATAGTGGAAACATCCTATACAGGCGATTGCTGTCCGGTAATAGATTGTAAATCTCAGTAACCGTTATCGCTACCAGGCAGCCAACTAAAATAAATATGCCGGTCTTAATTGCCATGCCCGGGTGGCGTAGTTGGAGGCGTTGTGGGCGGCTCTGATTCTAAAACTTTAGCCCCATCCATTTCATGCTTTTCTAATAAGGCTTTCGTCTCTGCCACTAACGCTTCGATTTGCCTTAGATTATCAAGTATTTTATGTTTATCGCTCATATAATAGGTTAGTTTAGTCTTTTTTTAATATCATTAATTAAATCCATTCTCTCCCTTTGTTTCCTGGCGACTTCCTCGCTTTGGTGTGTGGATTTTTTGGTCTGATTCGTTATCCAGATCATCCACAAGATAAAAATAATCCCTACGGTTGCGCCTAAAAAGATCATTCATAAAAATAATCATTCGGTTGCGGTTATTCTCAACCGGATTTATTGGGTTATAGTACTTGGTTTAACAGTTATTACTTTTCCCGATTGTGTCGTGTAAATTATATTTACACCATCAAAATCAACCTTCACAACTGGGTCCAAAACAGGGACCGGTGGTGGCGACACTTTGCTATCGAGCCACTTCCAAAAATTTCCTGTTTGATAAGCTATCGGCCAAATGGCGTGATGACCCGGTCCAGGCAAATTGATATCCTGGTATGTGATATCAATGTTGCCGGCGTATTGATTGCACATGGCTTTGATTGTTATGTAGCCACTGCCATCTCCATTTTGAATTGTTTTGTCTAATGGATCGTAATAATGGATCGTCGGAATTCGGGCGAGCTCAGAAGCTAGAATATCCATATATTTTATCCCCATTGCAGGGACATCGTTTTTGCCACATACTGTTGAAGCGGAGTCAAAAACACCTGGATTTTCAACTAATATTACAGTTACTCTCATGCCGCCGAGAGAAAGGCCTGTAACGTGTTTGTGTCCAGGCATTGTCTTCATTAAAGCAGCCATAGGATTTGTAAAATTTTCCCACCATCCAGTTTGACTTAATGGGAGTTGAGGGGCTATCACTATATAAGGCACCTCAGTTGTAAGCATCTGTTTCGGTATCTCGTTATGCTCAAGAAGTGAAAGATCGGTGCCACGCTCACCCAGTCCATGCAGATAAAGGATTGTACCTTTAACATCCAAAGTTGTCGGCGTGTATTTTAGGTATGGTATACCGTTATAATTTAATATCTCTCGTTTCATATGCCCGAACGTTTTTGTATTTCCCCGGTTATAAATTTTAAAGTGTCTTTTTCCAATATTACAGGAAGCTGTGTCCAGTTAAGACCCATATGCTAGCAATAATAGCTTTTTCATTAGTTTTTTTATCTAATTCTTCTTGCTTCAATAAATCCAAATCCCCCACAAGTTCCAGCTGAGAAAGTAGCTTGTCCAACGAGGTAAATAGTAGTAGTGGTCGATAAACTGAACCTCTGTGAAACTAGCTGAATTGAATTTATTTCGCTAGTAACTGTTGACTGTACTCCGCAATAACCCTCAGTGCCGTCTGTTGGCAACGTAGCACTTGTTGAACTAAGGCCAGCTATTCTGGCTGTAACCGTTGAAGTTGTCTCATTAAATGATACAATCCCGCGCACATCCCAATCCCCTGCTGTTAAACTTATGGATGTTACATTAGCCGCTGTAGCGGTGGTTAAACTAACTGCGCTACCACTCGCAATTTTAGAATTCACATTCTCTCCTATATTTCCAGAAGCTGCCGCGTCATTTGTGGCTGTACCAGCTATTTTAGTAGATGTACCTACCACAGTTAATGAACCTCCAATTTTAGTGGAACCATTAGTACCTAATCCCCACAGATTAGTAGTTGTTCCTGAACCATTCGTAGGGGCTTCTGAATAAACCGTGTAAGTATCGGTAATCGTATTACCTGATCCAGCGTTAACCGTTGGTGATTTAAAATAGTTATAAGGTTGTAACGCGAGTGTAGAAGACCCTGCTGCCCATGTTTGAGTAGAGCCTGTGAATACTGTTACTGGAAATTGCGTTCCTGCCGTCATCCCCGTATGAACACCCGGATCAGTTCTAAGCACGGGTTTCCATGCAGATGTTAAATTTCTTTGTAATACATACAATGCTGCATTGGTAGTAGTCTCTACCCCTATTGATACGCTCCCTTGATTAATTGCCATGTCATACCCACCCCAAGCTCCGGAAGAAAAGGCAAATCCCCTGCTTGTTACAGAGTGATTAAAATACATCGTATTGGGAATGGTTCCGTATGATGCCGGCGTTAACTGGAAATTAGATGTCTTACTTCCTTGAAGAAATGAAAGTAACGTTCCTGCGTTTGAGCCGGTGTTGGAGTTAGAAATTTTGAAAGCGCTAAAATCATTGTAGTTGCTTGAATAGATAAATGATGGTGCCCCGGCAGCATAAACATTGTTCAATTGTATCAGGCCGCCAGCCTGGGCATTCAGTGTATGCGAAATAGCGTCGGTACTTTCATTGAAAGTGATTTGAGGTGTAATACCTGTTAATCTCATTTGCCCGCTGCTCGCAACATTATAATAAGATGAACCATTAGGAGTATCTCGCCAGTCCATGGATTCTAAAGTCCAATATGCGCTATTAGTTTGATACGTTGCAGAGGTTCCGACGTTCTTAGAAATGTTAGCACTAAATATTCTTCGGTGTGTCCCATTATAAGAAGTACTTTCGAGATGCATTTCAAAATTCTTCTCGTCAGTCGTATTCCCAAATGGTTGATAATGAGACTCCATAGCCCATTCAAGAGATGCCTCCGAAGTATTCCGCCTGGCCCCTAAATTGTAACCCCATCTATAAGTATCGTCTAACTGACCATCTGCATTAATATTGGCCTCGGTTAGGGTATGATTAAAATGTCCGTATGTGGCCCCCTGGCTGGTGTTCAGATTAAAAATATTTCGCCCTGATGAAGTATATAATGATGTAATTTCTCCGTTTGCTTGTACTGCATAATTATTAGTACCCCCTGATGCCTCGGCGTAAATACCAACATTACTTGATGATGTACCGGTTTTTGAATTAACTAGATATTGCCCATAAGTCGTCTGCGTGCTTGTGCTGTTCGCGCCTGACGTCGATATTTCAAAGAGCTTGTTTGTGTTGCTTGCAGCCGCCGTCGATGTAGATGATAGCTTAAATCCGCTTCCTCCTGCCAATGAATTCCATTGCCATTCTTGAGCGTTAGCGACATTGTTTATAGTGTTTGATCCTGTGGCCGCTGTAATCGATGAAAGAGCCGGTGCGCTTCCGGAGGGCGTTGCCCATGTCCCGTCTCCACGCCAAAACGTTGAAGAACTTGCGGATGTCCCGCTGTTGAGATTTGTTACTGGAAGATTTCCGGTAACCCCTGTTGATAGAGGTAAGCCGGTTGCATTAGTTAGTGTTGCCGCGGACGGGGTCCCGAGATTGGGAGTAACAAGCGTCGGTGATGTCGCAAATACAGCAGCGCCGGAACCTGTTTCGTCCGATATAACCCCGGCCAGTTGAGCCGATGTAGTAGAAGCAAATTGAGATAGAGGATTGCTTGTTAGAGCATTGCCACCGGTTGCCCATGTGGCTGTCGTTCCATTAGAAGTAAGTACTTTGCCAGAACTACCTATATTTAATTTTGTCCACAGATTTGTTCCAAATCCGACTAATAAATCGCCCTGTGCTACTGTTGTCTGATTCGTACCTCCATGTGTCTCGTCTATTGTACCAATATCACCACTACCTAGTAATGAGCTTCCGTTTACGGTTTTTAAATTCGTTCCGCTTACCAACGCGGCTTGTTTATTGTTGAAGGTGTTCCAATCCGTTGATGATAAATAACCATCCGCTGATGTAGTTGCCTGGGTGATACCTATCGTTGTGGTCCCAGTTAATGGAGATGTTGTGGTGACGCCGCTGGAACCGCTGCCGCCAAGCCCGCCAACAATAACGAAAGCACTACCGTTGTATCTTACTTTGAATGTTGACCCCGCCGGTAAGTCACCACTTGCTAAATCAACCAAAGATCCAGATGAAAACTTTTTTATGGATTTCGCACCAAATGCGCCGGAAGCACCTGTAATATCCAAGGTAGACGCCCCGGTATTAGCGTTGGTGAAAGTTACGTCGAACTTTAATCCAGTTAAGCTGCTTATGCCTGATAATGTCCCAGCATAGGTATCTGTACCGGTAGTGATTACAGCACCCATTAACGCTTGGTTAATTCTGGCAGTAGTCGGTGCTTGATTTGGATCAATAGGGATTTGACCGAAGGAATAAACCGAAATTATAGAAAGTAAAAATATGAATATGTTTTTCATTTTGTGACTGTTTCTGTTGTGGTGGTGACTTTTACTTTTGGCTCTGGATCTACTATTTGAGTAACTTCTGACTTACCATTTTTAAAGGCTAATGCCCAATCAAAAATGTACCTTCCCATTAATGCGTAACAGACAATACCACCGACAAAATAAAGTCCGTATAGGTATTGTGGTGTGAAAAATACTATATAAAATAAAACAGGAGGCATACACCAAAGCGAAATAAATATCACAATCTCGCCAGCTTGAAATAATTGATTTTCACCCTCGAGGCCTTTTATTATTCGTTCGCGATACTTGAAAAGTATAAACCATGCCACTACATTACATAGTACAAAGAATAAAAAACCGTGAACTATGTTGGAATTTTTTGACAAGTAGTCATTATATGCCTCTAAGAATTTCATAATTATGCGGTTATAGTGTATTCTATTGCCCAATCTAACGGACTTGTATCTGACGCATTGTCGATTAGAGATGTAATAAATACAGAATTTGGTATTCGATTACCAGCTCTATCAATTAATGAAGACGTAGGTCCATTTATACCATAATATCTTTTACCTCTCTTAGATTGACTTGGGAATTTATCTGTAGACATATCCCAATCTGCTAAAATAGGGATAGATGCAGCAGCCAATTCACTAGCCGTTGTTCTTTTTGATGATCCCCCCTGAACACACTCTAATAACTCAGATCCATCAGGTGTACTAGCAACTGGTAATTGTGATATCTTCTTTGTCATTACTCAGTAATTCTAAATTCTCCATTTTCTAAAATTCTAAACGAATCACTGTCGCACGGTATAAATTGAAAGGTGAAATTTACGACATATAGATTCCAATTAAATCGATGTTTTTCATATACCGTTTTACCGAGTTCTGTTAAATATATTTTTTCGTGATCAGGATCGATATTAAAGCTATCATCCATAAAAACGTATGTATAACCGGGCACACTTAATATCTGTGGGAACTTATTAGCGAAATCAAATACAAGATTTTCGCCCAACTGCACTTTATGTGCAAGAACTACCCTGGCGATAATCTCTCCGTAAGTTGCGTCTGAGCTACCAAAACTCCATTCTTTGTTTTCAGAATATTGAGCCGGCGACTCCCATCGTAACCATGTAATCAAATCGTACCGATCATCTAGTGAAACTTGTTCACGCTTCGGAATAGTTACTGGCACGGGTTGATCTGAATTATTGGCCGTTTTATGCATGATTTCACAAAACCCAAATAATTTCAATTTTAGCGCAGAATATCTGGCTAAAGTATAATCATCTATCGTTTGTAGTAAATCGGTCATAAAATCTTTTCAAGTTGCGCGAGCAGAACATTTTCTAAGACTTTCGCTTCATTGTCTGTCAATCCAAATATTTCTTTCTTATACTTCTCTTCATGCCACTGACTTTTATTATAATTCAGATCATTTTTAAATCCGAATCCGTAACTGCCATTACTCCCAACTAATCCGTAATCGGCTGCCTCCTGGCCTGTATTCGTTAAATTTACAAATCCAGGATTCTTGCCTATTGCCTTTTTATACTCGTCGTAACCACCTTTGAAATATGTCTTTCCGGTGTTTCTGGCCTGGTTTTTCTTTGAAATTGATATCGGGTTAGTTGAGTATGTTCCAATTTTGGCCCCTGAGTCGTCCAATCCTTGTTCAAATATTCGGGCCTTCTGAATAGCCAATACAGTACTAAGTGCTGCCCTTTGATTTGAATCATCGGTAACAGCCTTAATAATCTTATTGGTCAAATCAGTCAACTCATTGGCCACGAGTCTTCTTTCCTTTTTTGCCTCCACAATTACATGCCATATCCTTTTTTCTTTTTTTTCTTTGCCATTATGGTAAAATTTTATCAGTCCAGACATCGCTTTTACAAGCGAAACAAATAGGGTCTTCATTCATGCTTTGCGACTTTACAGAGTTTTGAAGCTCCTTATTAAAATTAAAATCGTAGTATGTATTAAGTTCAGTAGCGCGTTCTATTGTCATGGTTGTGAACGCATTCAATCTTTCGCCGAACCTACGTTCAATGCAAATCTCCTGTCCTATTTTCCACCAAAAAACATTTTTGAATAGATTCAGATTATTACAAATGAACTTTTCAATGGAACACTTAACAATTAATTTAACGTTCAATCCTCCACCATTAACTTGTGTTGCTGTTGATCTGCCGTATACATCGTTATAGTAACCACCAAATAAACAGAAATCGCATACTATTGGAGTATACATCCATCCGGATCGAAATACTTTATTTTGGGTCTGCTTTATACTTACTTGGGCGGTATTATAAGAAATGAATAGATTACTCACCGAAAAATCGGTATCGATATTGATTACATTACGACCAGCAATTAATGCTACTTGCTTAGTAGTTAATAATTCTCCATTTTCATCTGTATCGTAAAAAGATAATGTGAAATTTGAGAATGATCCTTGTGCAAATACTTCAATTGTCTCTATATGAACTACGGAATACTTGGCTGCATAGAAATTGAATTTAAGCCCTCCTAAACCAGAAGTGATATTGTAATCAGGCAAAAACTCAGAAGTTTCACGGCTGACAATTTTCATGTCTACAAAGAACTTGCTTTGCATAGCAGTTGAAACCTCAGAAATTAAGTTTTGTATGGCCCTAGGATAAATAAGAAGACCCCAAGTGTCATATTCTGGACTCGCATCTATGACCTTGGCTAAACCTTCAAACATGGCGGTATCAACACCTGGCAAGGTCGAAGCATATAGCCCCGACCTTGACGGTATTGAGATATCAGGAGTAATATAATCCTGAAAGCAATTCATTAACCGCGTGTGATCTGGTATCCAAATACGCCAGTCATTCCAGATAATTCATCGCCGCAATCAGGCGTACCAGAGTCGGTTCCGAAAGAATCGGATTGAATTACATTGAATAATGTCCAGTGTAGAGAATACTCATATCTCCATTGTTCCGTGGCGCAATCCCATTTAAAGTCAAGATTCCACTTAATAGCCGGATTAACAGGGTCAGTGACAACTGTATGAGCCTCTAGTTCGGTATTGATATTGATATTGTAGTTCTTGTTGAACGTCAATAGGTGCAAGATTCCATTAGGAATGACCAGGATCTTGTTATTTCCAACTACCGAGTTAACGGCTTGATCGAAATAATAAGCCACGCCTGCGCCTGCTAATGCGTCTCCATAAGGAGTGGTTGCATTACAACATGACATTTGTTGCAGTTTGATGAATTTATCAAAATACCCCTGGCCGATAACGGCAGGAGGTCCGGATAGCTCCATATTTTGGTAATCCATAAGAATATTCTCATAATTACCAGGTTGGGGAATGTCTTGGCCGTTTTGTTGGTATAGCAACTGCAAGTTTTTATATCCGGAAGTTGATCCGCCATCCCAGTTCCAAATAAGTCCTTGACGTGCGTTCATTTCGGCAAGAATAACCTCATCAAGACGTTCGCGTGTAGCCCTCAGGTCATTCATAAGTCTTTGACGAATGAATTCGCTTTTTGGCATACAGTTAACAACTAGGTCATTATTTGAAAAATAACGAGCTGGTGATGTGATTTTCTTGTCGATGTTCACAAATGCTTGCTTACGTGGCGCCGTGATGGGTGTATCCGCACAAATATTTGTTGTCGGATCGGTTGATACCTGACAAGGTTTCGTGCGCTGATCGTAAAGAACGCGCAATGTGTGAACCTTTTCGCCAGGATCTGAAATAACTGTTGATGAAATTGTTCCGTTTGTTGGGCTTGTGATAAAATCAAGCGCCCCGGTTGCACGGCCTAAAAGGAAGGGTGCGTTTTCTTTTGCGATATCGACGGCTTCAGCGCGAATTAGTTCGCACGCGCCTACCGCGGTCATATCAAATGATGTAGCCATTGTATGTTATATTTTGGCTGCTTGCAGCCTCATCTCGGCCAATGTTGGGTTTGATGAAAGCTTTTTAGCATCGGTGACTATTGTGCGACCTGGCAATTTAGCGTCTGTCTTATCATCTGCGTTATTACGCTTCAAATAAGGCGAAACGCCCTCTTCCAGCAATTTATCGATGGTAACAGGATCGTTACCGTTAAATTTGTCTTTCGGAACACCGTTTACAATTTCTTGTACTTTGATATTCCCACTTTCATCGACCGACAGCACATTTTTCTGCTTCAAGTCCAGTAATAAAACATTTGTAATAGGCTCTTTAAGTTTAGCATGCTCAGGAGCAAACTCAAACTTTGATATTTTTGTTTTCAACGCCATGTCGAGGAAAATTTGGCCTTTTTCTTCATCAAATTTCTTCTGCAGAGTGTTCCGTTCTGTTTCCCTTTCGGCATTGATAACTTTTATTTTCTCCACAAGCTCAGAATTCTGTTTATTTAATTCTTTTACTTCCTCCTCTTTAGAGGGATTCGATTTTTTGACCTTTTCAACTTTATTTAAGATAGCCTGCTGAAGAAGCTTAATTTTACTCTTTGTGTCCTTTTCAGTGCTGATTTTTTCAGCGTCGAAAACGTCTAAATCAGGCAATAAAGCCGTTATTTGAGCATCGACACCGTCATAAACCTCGGCCCGTATTTTGCCGCCTATTTTAGGATCTGATAAAGCCCTGTCCCTAGTTAAGAAATTATCCTGTATAGCGTTAAAAACTTGATCAGGTATTTCATATTCCGGCACCGTCTCGGTGAACTTTATATAATCCTCAGAGTCTATTTTACCCTGTTCTTTCAATTTTGTGTAAAATTCTTTTGACTTCATGCTGTAATTGTTTTTGGTCTGCCAGGTCTTTTCTTTTGTTCCACGGGAAACTGTTCCGTTTCACTTTTTACTTCTTCTTTTGGAATTTCTTCTTTTTCTGGAATCAATTCCGCAAGCGGTTGTATTTGCCTGACCCCGCTACCGACCGCATGAACATCTTTTCTTTTTTGTCTTTGGTGTTGGGGTTGTAAGTTTGGGTCGCCGTCAATAAGTTTCCCAGCGTCATCGATTTGACCGATCAATTCATATCTGTATTGTAAATCTAAAAAAGACTTGTATGTAATTGTTCGTTCTAAACCGTTTGTTTTGTCTTTGACAAGAACTTCGATCTGAACCATTTACCTATAATTAGGTATTGAGATATGCACCGGCTTGCGCCCAATTGTTGAATTTATTCCTAAATCCTTCGCTAATATCGAAAATTATAGTTAATTCCCAAAATAGGCATAATTATTTATATCTTTGTAATGCCCTACAGGAACGGTCCGAATGTAGGTGATCATTATCTTAAGGCCTTTCGAGATTCGAGGTGTACCGATCCGGATCAACAAATCGAAAGGCTTTATTTTATTCTATCGATATCTTCTTTTGTAACAATTGACTCATGGACTGGTATTAAAGAATGTCCACAATTATATCCACCACAATAAATAAAAATACTTGATTTGGTTGTAAATTGGTTTTTACCTTGCCAATCTTCCTCGGCCCATGCCTCTACTTCTGATTGATGGAAAAATTGTCCGGCGCGCTCTTTACAGAATTCTCTGGATTTATCAATTATTCCACCATCATATTTAAACCATACTAATCCCAAATCGTTAGTTATTGCCGCCTGGTATGCTCTCGAATACTGAAATAAAGCATCCCTCAAAAGTCCGCGAGAATACGATAATAGCCTGCCATCTAAATTAGCATCACCTTTAATAAAAGTCCTCAATTGCTCTAGGAACCCTGAAAACGAACCACCACCATTTACGTTTTGATTCATTATATCGGCGATGGGTTGTTTTACTTGGTATTGTAGGCCGTCCTGTAAAAGATTTGTCTCTAGATTTTGAATAGTTTGTTGCTGAAGTGATTTAATGAAGTTTCGATTCTCTATGAATTGATCACTTGCCGCCGAGAAGTACTCGACATTTAGATTATCTATTTCTGGAATAACGGCTATTTGATCTTCTATTGCTTGTTGATATTTTCCGGATAAGGCATCATCGATTAATGTTTCTGCCTCTGAAATTACATTTCGATTATGGACGTTTTGAATAATGTATCCATCGGCATCGGTTTCAATATCCTTTAACTTTAAAACTATCGCTGCATACAAATCATTTTGAACCTTTATTATCCGCGAAGCGTACCGGTCATTCGCGGATATTATAAGGCTTTCAATTTGATCAGCTAATTCTTTTGGACTCATGCACCGGTAAAAAATTTATTTTGAAGCCCGTTTTGGACTCTTTTACAGCCTTTGCACGGTTTTGCAGAAGTTCTTTTGACTCTTTTAAATGCTGTTTTCATGCCGTTTTTAAAAATGGTTGTCCTGTAGTTGGCAATGGATTACCGAAAGCATCAGTTCCTAATTTAGGAGTATTTGCTCCGATAAACTCATTCGCGTATCCTTGCAAAATTATTAATTGTTGATCTTTACCCATTGTGGTAAATCCTTTATTTTCGCGTATAGCACGCTCTACAAACGACTTTATGTTAAAGTGAATGACCGCATCAACCTTACTATTAAACCCTTTCCCAACGTTAGCAGAAACAGTCTGTTGGTTCATTCCTGCCAATGGGTCCAGATCGAGAAGCAATAAAGTAAACTTTTTTAAATCCGGGTTTGTAGTTAAATCCCTGGAAATAATCTCCTGAGTCTTTAGATTTAAATATGTTGAATCGAGTCCGCTTTGGTTCGCTACCTGGTAAGACGCTATTAGTTCACTCGTAGAAACTATGTCGAATTGCGTTGGCTTGTTAATCTCTGGGAGATTAATGTCATCTTCTTTGCCTACAGACTTAGCCGCAACTGAAAACATGTACTTATTTACGAAATAATAGAAGTTCTGTAAATGCGTGTCAAAAACAACAGTTCCAATATTAAAAAGTGTATCAAATTGGGCTGATCTGTCAATGACTTTGGCAATCCCTGATTGATTAGCGCCTATTGCGTCCTCAATATCCATATTGATAGCCCACATACCTTGTGCAAGCATATTGTCTACTCGCGTCTCAAGCATTTTAGTAGCTTCAGTAGGAATGGTGATGTACTCCACCGGTGCTATGCTTGAACTGGGATTTTCGTCAAGTTTTTCCTTGTTTATCTTGTAAACACCATAAGGACTTTTAACGGTATTTCTTCCGGTGCCGTCACATTGCGGGCATGTTTTATGATATACATTATCACCGTCACCGTATTTAATAATGCCGGCCCTGCACGGGTACATACTTCCCTCCCATTCAAAACGATATGTACATGTTTCGGCTAATTCCCACTTTTGAGGATGTAGGTGAGTTATATAGGCCCCGAATAGATCGGATTCGTGAATAATATGAAGATTCCAATAAGGCGCGGCAGAAGAATAAAAAGACTTATACATTACCTCTCCATCATCAAGGCATTCGCTCATACCTGTGAGTTGCCAAACAGGTATTTCATTGAAATTGTGAATATAGCTGTCCTCCTCATCTATCTCTATGACAAGTTTATTGTCGCTAGTTACATAGGCAGTAAAGGTGATGTACTGAACATCATCATAATATTCGAATGTGTAAATTTTGTCATCTTCACATTCCACATTAATTAACCAGTGATCATCGTCGTAATTAAAAATATTCTTCGATCCATATAAGACAATAGTTGGTTCCGGTGTTTCGGTCCCATTCTCTGGAATATCGACTAACTTGATAACAGCTACACCATTCGGGTCGGCTATCATTTTTCTAAGAAGAACATCCTTCATAAAATTCACTATCGAATTGTATTTCGGAAATTCTTCCAATGTATACTTCTTCAATTCATCGATGCTGGAATTTTGTTCTGCCCATCGGATTGAATAAAGATTCGGATTGAATATTTTAGAGGTTATATGTAACGCCTTGTCCGCAGCGCTTTTTGTTGTCGGCTCATAGTTATCTAAACGATATTGCGTAACTTCTGGATCTTCCCTTGGACGACTTCTATTTAGGAGTTCATCCGGTTTTGTCCCATAGAAGTGCCACGACATCTCCTCGGCATGCTTTACACATTCTTTGTAACAGGGATGTCTATAGCCGTCTTTCGACAGCATTTTTATCAGCGTATCGTTAAACTCTTGAGTTCCGAATAGCATAGTTTACACAAATATTGAAGGAGGCGCGTTAAATACAATAGGGTTTGAAAGGTCATCAGACCATTTCACAGAAACGCCCCATCTTGTAGTGCTCTTAATGCTTTGATCAACCTCAATTTTCGCGTAAATGCTCACATTAGGAATATATAATCCTATGTGTCCCTTTGTCACGGCGACAAAATTCCATTTCGTTGTTTGATTAACCGCCGCCCAGAAATCACGATTATAAAGTATTCCTCTTACCTGGCCGGTGATTTCATGATCCGCACCTGTTCTGGTAATTGGTACAGTTCCGTAACCATCTTCTTCTACCGGTGTTCCGCCTGGATAGGAGCCACGAGCATCTGTAATTAGCCGGTATGTTTGAGGTGATGCATTAAATTTAGCGGTCCAAAAAGTGGGCTCGCGGAGTTGTTCGATTGTTGGGGCTTCGGTCGCGTCTATAACCGCGAACCAGGGGAAACCACCTAATTCTGTCCCGCATTCGAGCTGTACAAAGTCCGCTGCGTGAACATCACAAAATTGACTTGCCATTGTGTTGTTGTCATGATAATTTGGATTTTATTCACCTCCTTGCGGACAAAAAAGTATTACAAAATGTTTCGTATAATATCATCCTGTTGTGTCAACAGGCATTTATATTGCTTCAATGGGTTCCTTTTATTCCCCGGTATCTTTTCATAAGGATCTGCCTTAACCCAAAATTTACCGTCGATTAGAACACTTTGGTGCATTAATGCTAATATAGTCTTTTTATGCATATAAAACGGCATTTGACCGGTATTAAGCAGTTGTTGCACCTTTATTTGCGAATTTAATGAAATTTCTTGGTTATCAGAAAGCTCCATAACTTCCTGTTCTTGTGGGAATTCTTCCTCAAAGAATATGGCTAATATTCTTAAGTTAAATTCTATACCCGGGCTTACGTCTTGAGAATCTATACCAGCGAAATTCCTTGCATTAGAATAATTAATTAAGATAGTTTCATCCCATGAGGTTCTGACATCAATACAATCTGAATAGGCCTTGACTGTACCGCCTGAATATACTTTTAATGAATCTTTTAAAAGATAAGTTATAGGATAAGCAAGTGCAAAAATTAAAGATTCAACTACACGTATTTCGTCAGCAGAATCGGTCAAAACAAATGACACTGTGCCGGTATTAGTAAAAAACTGTGTATTTATAGTTTGAATATTAGATACCAACACACCAGATTTATAAAAGCCAATAGTAGCATGTGAAACTCCTGCTGCTAGATTGCCGTCTATTTCAAAATCGACATTAACAGCGCCAGCAAACGGAATATTGATAGGTATATGCAATGCATCACTTGGTGTACTTGAGCTCACAATAACCTGGAATCCGTTTGTTGTACTGGTCCAGTCTGGACCAGCGCCAGATATATTAGACCATCCTGAAATAGGTGTTTCGTAAACGGCATTAAATCCACCACCTGCGCTTATCGTTAATGATACTTGTTTATCGCAGATGCCTAAATCTTCAAATGAAAATTGAGCGTTATAAACGGACGGCTTTATACTTTCAACATGAAAATTATATAAATAAACAGCTGGTGCACTAAGGCCACTGCTAGATTCGAATACTATTCCCATTCCTATTTGATCGTAATTTGTACTTGCCACAAATGAAAGGTCAGTAATAGTATTTACAAAATCAGTTGATACTGATCCTGTAGGGCCAGACTTCATGTCTACATCAATTGTCTGCATAATTATGCCTGCTCGAATAAGATATAATTGCAACTTTGATATGTTTTCAATAACTGTACTGTATCCGATTCCCCATTTAGCTGTCACGGTATTATTACCTTGTAAGCCAATAACTGTTTTTTTTACTATTTCTGTATTTGTAATATCAGAACCTATCTGGGATACTGTTGTTTGAAGCCGACCCCCATCATTACTCTCCCATGCCCACGGATTTAATCTAGTTGGATCGCCTAATCCGGACTGATTAAGGCCATCTAAATCAGTTGTAAAATGTGCATCAATAATATTTTGATTCGTAGAGGTTTCTGTAAATTGTATAGTTTTTAACAGTACATCAGATGAGTCATTGAACGATAAAAAATACAATTGATTCGCAGTGTCAGTTAATTGTACACGTATATTATCGTCGCATTCGAAAGGTTGACAAAAGCAGGCTTTATTAATTCCTTTTATGTCTTTTTGATTAAACGTCTCACATCCATCCACCCAAAACTGAATAGGGATAGCGTCAGAAATTACCATCTTAAAACATTGTTTCTTTATTACTTTATCTTCACCTTCGCGACAAGCGAACAAGAACAATGCAAGAAAAAACGCATTTTTCATGCACGAATATACTAATTTACAACTCTTTTTTCACCACTTTCCAATAATCTTATATCCTCTTCTTCGGTAATCCGGTAATCTTGTGAGCAATTATTGGTAGGAGCTATGTATTCAGTGTTTGTTATTTGAATATAAAGTGTGCTCCATCCGGTAATAGTTGCCTTGCTATGACAAATATCATATTGAAGCTCTTTTATAAATAGAGGGTAATGTCCTGATGAGGTTTGACTAATTCCTATGGCTTGCTGCCTATTGATTCTTATGGATTCATAAGTTTCAAAAGTCATGTCGATGTCAATTGTATATAAATATGGTAAGTGCAAAACGCCTACCGGAATATGGTATTCGCTAGGAGAACCAAGTAATATATCTTGGTTCTCGGTCAACGTATCGCCTATTATAGCAAGACAAATCCCAGGATTGCCGGTAGCGTGATAATCGGATGACATTTTAACATTACCCTCTCCCGACACGAATTTAAAAGGATACGTATTAAGATATGTCTGAATCCCTATTGAAAGGTAATTGCCCCATCGGAGTAAATTTCTAAGTGGCGTTAATAGTAGATTATACCTAGTAGATGAGTTTAATAAATTTCCTATACTATCGAAATTCTCTGATAATTCAGGTATATACGTATCTGGACTCGTATTAAATGGTTTGACGCTAACGATAAAAACATCAGTATCAAATTTATATCCGTTTTCGGTTGTATCGACGGCTTTCCTTCGAGTGGTTTCTATCGCCAATGATGCGGCCACAAATGTGCTGTATAAGCTTATTGACTTATCAATTTTATGTAATGCAGTAGAATATGTGTGTTTGCCCTGCGGATCATCTATGGTTGACAAATCCAAGCTTTCCCACTTGTTATAACCCACTTCAATTTTATTGATTAGAAGATCGGTGTCATAGGTTCTTTTTATAGATTTTATCTGACTAATTAAAGTAGACATTGTATCGTCATAAAAGAATGACTTTTGTTCGACCCTTATTACTTCCTCATTATTGACAATATCATACCCAAGACCCAAATTAAAAATAGGATTAGCCCCCTTCCACCAATCCGCGAACGACATATACACAGGCTTCGAATTTAAATTAACTGCTCTTAATTGAAATCCTTGCGTCAACACATGTCCATTAGCACAACCATCCTCAGCATACGCCGGCGTAGTTATAGAATTTCCAAAATGTTCACTATAAAATACTTCAGATTTTGATAATGTTCTTTCTAAAATGTATTGTGCCGTGTCGTGTATTAAAAATGAATCACATGATGTCTCTACATAAGTTGTTTCGGCGGATACAACTAATTTTGATTTTCCGTAAGCTTCAATACCTTCATATAAGTGTTTTGGATTAGCCCACCAATTTGCAGCAGTGGTTCCAGGATTATCTACTAGTGCTTGAAGTGCATAATTCTTTAAAACAGGCACACCGTTTAACACGCCAGGGGTTGATATAAGCCAACTAAATCCTAGCTTAACAGAAGCATCTCCGTTATTGGGGTAAGTGTTTAAAGATGCATCCCAATATCCTTGAAATGCCGGGCCATTTGTATTGTCGTATGCGTTACCTAGATAGTCAAAATTCTCTATGCCTGAAAAGTCCTCGTGAGCCCATCCCGCATTTCCAAACATCATGTTAAGGGCCAATGTCGTATTGAATTGATAAATTCTTATCGAGTCATTACGATTTAAATTTACAGTTAAATTTATACTGAAATCAGATACCGAACTGTCAATGCCTAGCAGTGTAGTAAGTACATAGCCATTATTTAATGTCAGAGTTCCGCTGTTAACATTCCTGTCCGATCGACTGAATGGTATTGGTGTGTTGGCGTTAATCTGTAGGAACACTAAATCACCGGCCCCTCCAGCGGCCGAAAAACTAGTTACTCTATTTATTGTTTGTCGTTGAGCCAATGTTATAATACAATCTATTGTGTAAGTGCCTGCCTCAAGAACAGTAAATAATTCAAATGGTTTTGCATCATTTAATAAAAATTGGTAATGAAATTTTTGATCAATCTCATTTAATAAGTCGCTATCAAAATCTATTATGCCATAGTCAAACGATGGATTATACCTATCATAATTATTGTACTTTTGAAATCCTGAGTATATTTTTCTTACTAATTGTGGAGTTAAATGTAGCTTAAACGGGGTAGGTACAGATATTGTATTACCGTCTATAGTCTTTGTGGATTGTATATTAGTTGGTGTCTCAAATCGATTTACAAACTTTATCCAAAGGTCATTTCTGATAATCGGAACTGCCATTTGATTATTTTGTCTTTCCTCAAGTCCAGTCAAGTCAAGTTGACCCACGAATAAAGAATTAAAGATTAATCCTGAGTCTACGGAAATGTCAATAAATATTATCAACTCTTCGTCAGGTCCGATTGCGTCGACAGAGCGTATAAAGTCTATGCCTCCATTTAACGAGCCATGTGATCCATAAAATATTAAATCTGCCTCGAAGTATTCAATGAGTGAATGAAATTCCGGATCGCGTGTAAGTTTTAATTTGGCATCTTTCCATCCGGAAGGCTCACTTATTACCTGTGTTCCGAGCGTTTTATGCCATAACGAAAATTTAAATATCGGATTAGCCATTTCGAATCGCCTTTCGTTTTATGACTTTGCTTTTCTTGTATTTGGATTGCCGTACTTGATAAATATCATCGCTAATGCGTAAAAAATCAGGATGTTGTTGACCTTGAATCGCGTTTACTATTCGCTCATCATTCATGCCGACATATTTCACGCCCTGAGAACTTAATTTTAATTGTCTAAGGATGGTGTCATCGAGTTTATTTGCTCTTACCATCTCAAGAACTCCCTTAGCCCTGAATGTCTCATTTGCCGTCATCACCGATTCACCTTTTGAAAGCCGGGCCGGAATTGAGTCGCTAGTTGTGGTACCTGGACCCTTAAGATCAATAACACCTTTTGCGAATCCGGGTTGTTGACGATCAATAATAGCAACTTGAGAAGCAACTTCTGCCGCTGCTAGTGCTGCAATTACAAGCGATGCCGGATATTCATAATCTACGAACGCCCTCGCTGCCGCTGCAGCCCCATTAATTATCGCCTGTAGTTTTTTTACTTGTTTGTCCTTTTGAAATTGTTCCTTTTGAAGCTTTGCTACCTCATGAGTCCTTTGGACTTCTAATTCATTCTGAGCACGCTGATTATCACCAGCTAATCTTATTTGATTGTCATAGAACTTATTCAGGTTGTTGATTCTTACATTGTAAGCATCTGCCTCCGCTTGCACAACTGAATTGAGTTGATCTTGAACTATTCCTATTCCTGTATCTTGTATGAATTGTTTATTTGCGTCAATCGCTTTCTCTAACTCGGTGCGTAAATCGATAAACTTATCTTTTGCCGCCTTAATATGAATCGCACCATTTTCGATACCCGAAAATCCGGCTTCAATTCTTCCCAGCGCCTCAAAAAGGTATTGTGATTGATTGGTTAGATCGTTGATCGCTTTGCCTTGATTTGCTAATGGTGTAAGAGTGGATTTTATTTTATCCGCATCTAGGTTTGTGACTTGCTTAGTAACTGATTTAGATTTTCTGCGCCTATCGAGTTCCTCTTCCCAAAAAATAGTTTCTTTTATTCTATCAATATTATCCTGTATTGCGTCCCTTTGGAATTTCAGTAACCTAGCCTCATCCTGAGAAGCTTTAGTGCTAATATTTTCTTTCTCTTGTATAGCGTCATTTAGATCCTTAACCTTTTCCTCCATTTCTTTAAGGTTATCTAACATTTTTTTAGGAGCAACTATTTCAGAAGCTAAAGAATCACTAAGTTGTTTTAATATTTTTATTTGTTCTATTAGAACTTGGTTAGATTTTTTATCAGTCTCTATCTGTTTAATATTATTCCTAAATTCTGGACCTACATTTTGTTGCGCCTGAAGCTTAAATAAAGCCTTTTGTCTAGCTTCGAGTGCCTTTATTTCTTCTTGATTTTGAATTAATTCGTGAGTTTTTGCCTGTATTGCCTGTTTGGTTATATCAAGATTATATTCTTTGCTATCATTAAACAGATCTTGCTTTATAATATTAACTCCTAATATCGCAGCCTCTTTTGCCGCACTCTCGCGTAGTATAGTTTGGACAGATACATTTCTTTGCGAAGCCTCTATTACAAGTGTAATCGCATCTACGTATTTTTTTAACTGTGTTGGTATTCCTCCGCTTTCGAACCATTTAGCTACAGTCTTGCCAAGCTTATCCCATGAAGATGCCAACTGATCAACTTTAGTTGCTGAGGTCTCCACATATCCCCCCATCTTGCCTAATTCTTCCTGAGCAATTTTAGTAACTGCTTCAGTTACCTCCCCAATGCTTTTAGCCTTTAATGAGGCACCTCCCAATTCGTTTTTTAAGCGCTCTGCTGATAGCCCAAGGTTATCTAGTCTCAGTATGGATTTCTGACCAATACCTCTTACAATCGAATCTACGAGATAATCAACGCTTAATCCAGTTTGCTGTGCCCTAGCAGAGGCAAATTCAAGCAATGTTCCTAAATTCTTGACAGGTATTCCAAAATCAGATGCGAAAACAGCTTTTTTCATTAATTCGAATTCTGTAACAGTGCCATGGGTTTTTTTCTTTAGATCATCCAGCAAAACTATGCTATTCGGAAGCCTATCAAATGCTGTTTTAACTCCTTGCACATTACCAGCCATCTTAGATAGTTCTAATGAAGATGCTACTAATTCCTTCACTAATCCAGCTGTAAGGAACAATTTCACAGCACCAACTAGATCACCGAATCCAGAGGCCATTGACTGAGTGTTATTGGCTGTCTCTTTTAAGGCCTTACCTGTATCAAATGCCGCTTTTGTTGCGGCATCCAACTGAACCTTTAATACCTTATACTGGTCTGAAAGCTGTTTTACTTTTGTTGGATCGGATGACTGAATTATTCTATCTTTTAAAGAAAGAAGTTTTGCGTTAAGAGTCTCGATTGATCCAACGAATGGCTTAAATGCATTAGCGCCTGCGGCACCGGCCTGCGCAGTGGACTGTCTTAAATTATCCGTTGCCTTCTGAGCTTGTTCAGTAAATTTTTGGGCATTTTGTAGTTGTGATGTATCAAACTTATAGTTGATATTAATATCAATGGTGCGTCCAGCCATGAAATGACTATAAAAATTGGGTTATCACACCGGCTCACGCCCATCTTCGTGAACTTTCTGGGCGTCACGTTCCCTTTTTAATGCTAATATATGAAAATTAAAGTCATACCACGACATCCTGGCAATCTTAGAGTAATCAAAACCGTAGTTTTTAGCCACATAAACAAACTCTAAATCTCGCTCTTTGACGAATTCTCCGATGATGGAACCGGGATGTCTTCTATCGTTTTTGAGTTCAGATCCATTAGCATCTGAACGCTCGTCAAATAATTCCGCAAATGAGTTTCGGATGTATCGTTCAGACCTAATAACTCCCTTATCGGCCTTGTCAAAAAAAAAGTGATCGTATCGTCCTTATTCCATTGCTGAATCTTCTGAGCGGCATGATTAAGGCTGAAATCGCTTAAATCCTCAGATTCATCAAAGTAGATAACAGAAGCAAGACGTTTTATCGTATCAGGACTAAAGGCCAATTTAGTACGGCCTCTTATTTTCTCTGTAATTATGGCTATTTTCCCTATTTGGCCCTTGTTAATACATTCATCGATTTGGTTACAATAGTCTTCCAATACTTTTGGATCAAGTCTCAAATCGTGCTCCTGAAGATAGGCGCTAATCCATTTATACCGTCCAGCTGGGATTTCGAATTCTTCTATGAACTGATAATATTTCTTTCCTCCCGACTCGAAAGCAAATTCTACTTTGTGCGCAATGTCCGGATTGTGCATATTGAAAGCCGGATTGACTTTGTTCTTTCGGAATGGAAATCTCATTTATAACGTTTGATTAGAGTTCGCATAAGTTTTGTGAACGTAGAGTATTCGACGGGATCAAACATATTCGCAGCCATGTTATCGACTTGCTTTATACTGCCTTTCAGTAGGTCTAACATTAATTTTTTATCAGTGTTAAGTGTTTCTTTATAAGGAATAATTGATAGGTCTACAGATGGTAAATCCCATTTTTTAACAGCTAAATTTTCGGATAATAGATATTTTTTAGTTTTCATCAGGCATGAAGCTAAGTATGACAAAATTAACACCGGCCAAACAAATCATGAATGGAATTATTTTAATGCTCAATCCAAAATAGATAAGACCAGACATAAAACCGTGAAAACTACCACCCATACATGTTGGACATAAAAAAAGCGGCCTACATAGATTAGTGCCGATGATCCTTTCAATAAAAGACCCTAGCCTGCCTAATAAATGTTTTGAGTCGAACGCTGCAAATACACCAAAGCACCAAGCGGAGGATATTATCAATCCAGCGATGAATAAAATCATTTAGACTTTCTCCTTCCTGATGCCGCTAGCTTCGCGAATTTCTTAGCACCATATTTTTTACGACCAATATAGGCCGCTAATGCCCCTGGATTGCTTGCGCCCTTCTTAGATAGTTTTCTGGATAACGATGCAAACCTTTTGACCGATCCTAGTTTTGCTTTCTTTGCCATAAATTAAATGTTAAAAAAGTTGTCACATTGTTTTAAGGTATTTCGATAAAACTCATTGTACACCCCGACATCGGCATTCTCAAGGTCTTTAAATATACTACTTTTTAAAATATTTGCCCGCGCTGCGCTGTTGTTTATCTTGATGTGATAGTCTTTTCGATACCAGGATGCATGCCACATTATCACATCGCACATTTCTATTCCGTTATGATAGTTTACCCTCCGGGTAGGATCGATGTGACAATCGCCTTTATAGTCGTAGGTGAACGGATAGTGTTTGAAGTTACCTAGCTGTGTGTTCTGTTGTAGTTTATGAATAAACGGCACCAAAGTATGATCCGGAACCCATAATGTAGGGCTTTTGAAAAGCACATTTATATTGGCTACCAATCCATTCACTTCTGGGTTATTCTGTAGATAATCTTTGCAATTAATTACATCCTGCTGGAAATAAAATTCGTCACTATCACAAATTAGGAAATAATCATAACCTTTTTCCTTAGCCAACTTTAATCCATAGTTACGCTTATTTGTCTCGTTGGCATGAGGATTAATTTTTTGAGTAGGCTCCATTAAGTGAAGGCTTATCTTAGGATCAGTGTTATTAAAAATGAACTGCTTACCTTCTCCGTAGTTAGAAAAGTTGCTATAAACGATTATAACACCATCCACGACAGGAAGTATATTTTCGACTGACTTTTCAAGTAAATCAAGACAATCAGACCAAGTATTATAAATTGCGACCAGTTTCATCGTAGTTTATTTTTTAACCATTCCTTATGACCCTCTGCCAGTGTATTCATTTGCCAGCAGTCAATGCCGTGTAATCCGAAGTTGTTTTTGAAATGTCTTAAGTATGTTTCGCAACCCTGGTTTATCGTTGCGTCTGCCTTTTCACTGATATGATCCTTGGTTGACTTACGAACTGAATAATGCATGTGAGTGAATAGTATATCATTCCTCCATATCATTTTATTAGTGACATCCGCAACATGTGTAAAATGTGTATCGCAGAAAAGATGCAAGTAATCTGGATGATAAATGTATCCGTATCGTTCGTAATATTTCCTATCGATAATAGGCATCGTGCAGATATATTTTTGTATGCCGTCATAAACTTTTAGTGCAAAGTCCTCTCTATCATTAACAGCCGTAGAAATAACTTGGTCCCAAGCATTAGGACAATCAGTATCGTCAGATATAACTATTAAAATATTTCCGGTAGCATATTTAGCTCCATTATTAACAGCCTCAACCGAGGACTTATTCGGATTACATATTACATTTTGCATGTTTGATCCATACAAGGTTCTATATTCTTGTAGTTGTGGATCATCGTCGTCAAGAGATATTATTAATTCAATTTCTTGAGTAGCGTTATTAAGCCACTTTCGGGTAGTAGCGAAACTTTTTTGCGGTCTTGAACGACTTGGATGAATCAGAGAAATCATATGTGCTTCCATGATCTACGATTAACAATATCATATATTGAGGTAACATTTATATTGTATTTTTTAGCTAGATCATGCTTTTTTAGCAAACCAATTTTTCTGATTTCTAAAACTATTTCCCGATTTATTTTGCATTGGTGATTTTCTTCTCCTTTTAATCCACGCATTAAACCATTATGACTAGCATGTCTTGTATTCTCATCACTTGTACACCATTCCAAATTGGAAAATGTATTATTTGATTTTATTGTGTCTTTGTGATTTACCTGTGGTTTGTTATAAAAATTAGGAAGAAATAACTCAGCAACTAATCTATGCACATGAAAATGTCTTACCAATCCATCCTTACAGATATCCACACGACAATAACCATCCTTATCTAAATTGTTTTTCAGTATTTTTTCTGTCCCCTTTTTGTGAATGCGTTTTACAATGCCAGTATCAGATACTTGATATTTTGTATCTCTAAAATTTTTCCATCTTATAGTATATTCCATAACGATACATTTATAGTATTAGAGACTGCCATTGTAGCAGCCGGGAAAGAATTGTCTTCAATTGAATATTTAAATTTAGACAAAATATCTCTCATTTGATATCCATGATCGGCCTCTTTTTCACAATCATGTACTACTATTATATCGGCCTTGTCAAAAAAAAGAGCTATGTCTTCTTTGCGTCTATGGCCCGGTGAATGATCTACAAATAATAATCCACAATTATCATGTGTTTGGTTAACCATATCCCAATTTCCATCGACCCATTCGATGTCATGAATGAATGAATTCAGGTTCTTGAATTTCTTATACCATTCAAAATCGTACTCATAGCTGAACAAAGGACGATTATGAAACTCGCAGAATTTATGCAACTGCATGGTTGAGCCTTTTCCTACTCCCATTTCTATTACTGGACCAGTAGTTTCATTTAATGCCTCGAAAAGGATTCGGCGATGTCCGTCCCAATTTTCAACTTTACCTATAAATTCTTCTCTAATCATCTTTTAATGTTTCACACCCTGTTTCAATTACATAACCTTGATTTGTGCATTCAGGGCATTCTAAATATTTTAATAAGCATTCTACGGGACGTACCGATATCCATCTTTTACCACAATGAACACAAATTACCTCTGATACTCTGTGCTGGTCATGTGCTTGTATATCCATAATTTTAGCACTCATAACTCAATTCCTTTAGATTCAAAAATGCCTGGTATGTTCTGCTTCTTTCCGCATGGTTCTCCTAAAAATGTTTCCGGATTGAAATTCAAGTGATAAAAAGACCTCAATTTGTTACTGTTAAAATCTTCTTGAAGGTTTCCAGAGGTCAATTCATTTGGTAAATCCAATTCGTTGGCTCCGCACAATTTTGCGATATAACTCAAAACGATATCCTCATTTTCAGTTAAGTTAAATCTAACAAAATGTTCTTGCCTGATCTTACCTAATTCGTCATCGGTTAAATTTGCTATTCTATGGGCTATATCGCCACGAATAAAAATCAAGGCTCCTGACATATGGCCGAATAATCCTAGTGCCGTATTATACGGCTGTTGATGCTGTACACCTATTAAACCGTAAGTGCCATCAACATAATCAAAAACCTGTTGTGAAGTAAATATGACATCACTATCAACCGATAAAATATAGTCATCAGCGCGTACGTTAAATGATTCACAAATATATGATAGTTCGTTAAGTTTCATCATTGATGCTTCAAATCCAGCGCCATTACCATACGATGTATATTGTCTGCCCCCAGTTTGAACCACTCTTATATTGGCTAAATTAGGAGAACAATACTTGATTAAAGTTTTAACCATTAAATCTGATAGCGCCTGATCAGAGGAGCATGTAAAATTGAATGCAAATATCATATTACATTTAGATTAGCGAACTCACCATGAATTTCTTTAGCCTTTGCATTATACGCTAATGCAGCATCTATCTCATTATCGAATTGACCTATCCTTATGCTTTTATTTTTATAAGATGTACTAGCTATCCATGTATTTCTTGATGCAACAAAGCATACACCCAAGTATTTTGATGTCTTATTTGGCAATGGTGCTCTGTTAGCATTATTCTGTGATAGTGTGCATATCCTGATATTATTTCTTTGATTATTGAGTCCGTTCCTGTCCTTATGATCCACTTTTATTTTTGAATCAGTTAACTCAAGTATTTGACGATGCATCATTATGCCTTTTTTCTTTTTAGACTCACTTGCAAGGAGAGTCCTAGTAGCATAAAATAAATTATTTGTTTTGTGGGCTTTCTTTGATCTCCATCTAAATTGATTTAGATATTCGTAATCTTTATCGTCCACTAAAGCAAACAGTCCTGTTTTACCCCTATCTAATATTATTGTTTTCATAGAATTCCAGTTATATATATTGTCATCATACCTGAGCTAGTTTAGCGTATTCCTTAGTATAGGACACGAACCAGTCGAAGTTCTCACCAGGGAAACATTTCTCAAGCATTCTCATAGTGTCGTTCCATTTCTTTGAAAACGTATCATAGCTTTCATGGTTTGGATTTTGGAACGCTTTGAAAATATCGCGGTGCATGTGGCAGTCAATAAATTGTTCGTAATCTAAAGACCAAGCACCACGATCCACGCGACCTTTTGCGTAACCATTGGAGTATTGTCCACGATTAATAAATTCTACATTAGTAAGTCCGTATTGCTTAATCCGATCAGTTATTAAATCTTGGTCGGTGCTCCAATATTTATAAAAGTCTGTTGATTTTGCCTGAGGCAAAGTATCTAAATCGCGCTTAATCCACTTATTGTAATCATTGTCTTTAATATTCATTACATCGGCCCACCTCATTGAATCCATTCCTATATAACAAATAGGATAATGAGTATACGATGTCAAATCGTGTCCGTATACTGTGATATTATCTTGATTTGGATGCCAGTAGTCGGAAAGTGGAACCATATCGGCATCGCCTGTCATTAAGTAACCCTCGACTGCACATGTCCCATATAGTCTTGAAACCTGTGTTATTGTGTCTGGTCTATACTCATCTATTTTTTTAAGTCTGTATACCCAGTCTATTAATAATTCCTTATTAGAAATGATGCAAGTTTCAAGTACAAGACTTAATGGATTGTTGGAATTGCCAACCTCACCTTTGTAAAATAGAATAGGATACCATCCAATACGCTTCCAAGCCCATACGGTTAACGGAATGTAGTATAAGTAATCTACGTTGTCATTGACTGAAAGTATTATGTATTTTTTCATCTTAAATCTTCTCTATAGCTCCAGTAAAATATTTTATCAAACTCTTTCATAGTCTCAAGTTCTTCGTACTCTTCCTTGAAAGGGTCTTCGTAGTAAAGGAATTTCATAGTTGGGAACTCATAGAATCCACTAGCCCCTGCATGACCACAAAATAAGTTTGTTGTTTTATATTTAGGGTCAACACCAATATCTATCGATTCATTGACAGAATAATGTCGACCATTGCCTTCTACTAAATTATGTGGCATCCCTTTAATAAAATGATCGGTCGATGATTGGCATAACTTTGGATACATTATCCTATTCATGAAATCTTGATCAGCGCCCTTCCTTGAATAATCAATATCATTAGCCATGTCCATTAAATGAATCCAAGCCTTTCCTGGATCATCGGTTATTCTCATAATATCGTTAACGTACCCAGGACGAAATCCTACTAAACCACCCATTAATGGTATTGTGTGACTTATCGAATCAGTAATACAATGTAATGCTTTATCTTCATTTATCCATTCCTGAACCATCTGGGCTTCTCTATATGTGCTGATCGAATCCAGGTCACGGCATATTATATGAGAATATTTCCAGTTTGAACCATCCATTTCAAAAACTGTTTTTAATCTCCATAACATCGCCTTACAAAGTTTTTCATTATCCGGACAAATGTTGAATCGAATGAATCCTTTTTTTTCATGCCATTGAAATATTTTTTTATAAGGACTGTTGTAAGTAACATCATCTATGTTTACAACCACCTCCCATCCTGGATATATAATACGATTAAACCGCAAGCAAACATGCATTGACCTGAGAAAAGAAATGAAGTCAAAACAATCTCTATGTTTATCACGGCCCCATCCAAAAAGTGAATACGAAACTGCTTTCATTTGTGATTTTTGCAATTTGCTTTATGAATTATCCCTCCTTTTTGCATGCCGTGAAAAATTATATATTCACATCCATCAATAGTTTTAATATAAAACTGATCATGACCAATACCATTAATAGCTTTATTCTCTTTGCTACCAGGAGTCTCACATGATATAATTAACATCGATAAAATAATTAAAATGTATCTCATTTTTTGCTTCTATAGTCGTAGTAATATAAAACTTCTTCGATGTAATGCTCTGTTTTGAGTAATCCAGAATTATGAATTTGTGTCGCCCAATCCGTGTCTTCGCCGTGGTTTGTTTCTGGAAATTTAAACTGCTTTGCAATGTTGGCTTTAATACAATTCAAATGATTTGGATATCGTTCGTAACTAACCGGCATGTGATCAGGATTTGTTTTGTACTCATTGTATTTAATTGAGTGCTCAAATACTAAAGGATTCATTCCATCCTCAGTAATGATGCCTTTTAAGCTACAACAATCAACGCCTTTTTCAATACCTTCCAATACTAATTTGAAATATTTGTCACTTATTCGGTCATCATCATCAATGAAGGCTATGTATTCGCCAGTTGCTTCTTTTAATAACTGATTCCGTTTGAATCCAATTGAATGACTACCATTATCGATAAACGTTTTCATTTCTACATACTCACCTATTCCTGGATATGGTAATTGTTTACCCATTTGCTCAATTAGCCTATCAAGAAAATCGCGCCTACTTACTAAAGATGGTATAAGAACACTTAGCTTCATTATCAAAATTTCAGGTTACTATAAAATTCAAAAGCTTCTTGATCGACTCGACTCTTCAACCAACTTAAATCCGGATCAGCATTTTTAAGATTTTGTATATGACCTTTACCTCCAACCTTTCCAACTCCGTGTTTAATTCCAATACATGGAGGATCAGTATCGAGTAATTTCCATTTCTTATTATTCTGTTTAGCGAACTTCCATAATGCTAAATCTAACCAAAGATAATCATCAGGAGGCCAAACAAAATTGTCGAGCGCGGAAACTTTAAACGCTGTGCAAAATAAACTTGAGTGATCGTGATAGGTTCGCTCCCAGGTTCTTTTTCTGATATTGTAATAGTAGGTTGAATTAAAGCCGATGAAATCATAGTCGCCTATGGGCATTGATTCAAAATAATTTGTATTATAAAAATCATCAGATTCTAATATGTAAATAGTTTCGATACCATTCTTTTTGGCTATATGAACACCTTTCTTCATCCGTGGTATTAAGTCAACCTGGTTTGAGGTTGGCCCATGGACAATCTTTATAGCCATATCGGGATTCATGCGATCTATCTGAAAGTTACAGAACTCCATAAACTGCGGTCTATCTCCACGATCGCATGTTAGTGAGGCTATCAATTTTTTGTGTTTTTCATTCGTTCTTCTAATTTCTTCATGAATCTCGACTTGCTTCCTTCTTGCCGGTTGCCCATTTCTCTTAATAGAGATGCCAATTCTCGCGCTTCACGTTGTTCTTTTGTGCTGGTTAAGTGAATATATAACTTTACGCAGCCCCATATCACTAATGCCACCAATGCTAGACTCAATGGCAGAAGCGTAGGCGACAACACCCACCACCAAGACCAATCGATAACATGAGTTAATTTAAGCACTACAAAAGTAATGGTTAGAATTCCTAACAGTAGTCTAGTTGTTTCGTCTGATTTTTTACTCATAATGGCTATCATTTGAATAATGCTAATGCTTTTTTAGTATCCCATCCATATTTCTTACAGAATAAGTAAACATCTTTTGGGCTAACCTTTTTTAGTTCACCTCCCTGATTTATAAAATGATATGCCTCACTGGCAAAGCTAAAAGCACCAGCGCCATTTATCATTAAACAGCCATTTTCTTCCCAAACTTTACTGAATCTTTGATATCCCCAATAATCAACGTGCACCACGTCTCCTGGTTTTATAATTTGTCCATTCGGTAATTTTCCTTCTATCTCTAATAGAGTCATAATACGTTTACAAATTCTTCCAAAGCAGAACCTTTAGCCCCCAAGTAAGTCTCAATCCCATTATCTTTCAAGGCGTGAATAAAGGCCCGGTATTGTCTCAATTCTGTTTTCAAAACTCCATCTTTTATTGTTGGATGGACCTGAAAATCTACACCCCACAAAACTAACTCAGTTGCCCCAAGTTGCCAAGCCAAATGCATAGCAATACACGGCGAACTATTCATCGTCGTTAATCCTCGTTTCTTTATCAATATTCCGTTCCATGATTCGGTTTTGTAGTGGATCATGTTAGGAAAGTATTTCTTCCAAGCTTCAGTGTTTGAATAAAAATTATCTGGCCGGCTGTTGATAATGGTTTGAAGTCTTTCCGGTTCGAATTTACCTGGAGCATTGGCGAGTAATAGGTTTTGTAGTTTATATCCGAACTTAAAAGCATCATTAACACCGATCGAAAGACCTAAGCCATCGTAATGTTTTGCTGAATCTCCACAGGCCACAATATTCCAGGTCATTGTTTCTTTTCATTACGTTCTAAATACTCAATCAATGCAATCCTATAAACTGCTGATCGCGACATTTTACCTTTTGCGTATTCTGTCGCCCTATCCTTCAATTTCTTTTCGATCTTAAAACAGTCCTGATTTTTTGCCATAAAAAAATAGAAAGCGAGTGTAGGCGTGTGG
>Ga0097621_100000101_pt1 | contig 48184 bp, 48 predicted proteins | sample KBSMisM72_FD_73165 | JGI IMG/M metagenome (GOLD analysis project Ga0097621, IMG submission 73165) | Miscanthus rhizosphere microbial communities from Kellogg Biological Station, Michigan, USA - KBS Miscanthus M7-2 (version 2) (version 2) | ecosystem: Host-associated > Plants > Roots >... | reverse complement strand
GGTGTTCCGCAATGACGGCGAGCGCAAGCGCGCCGACCGTTGGGGCATTGCGGACCTCAACCGCAAATACGGCCTGCATGACCTGATCTCGGGCGATGTGGTGTTTTCCGCCACCGGCGTTACCGACGGCTCGATGCTGCGCGGCGTGCACCGCCAGGGCAATTTCATCACTACCGAAAGCGTGGTGATGCGGTCCTCGACCGGCACGGTGCGCTGGATCAGGGCGCGCCACCGCCGCGATCCCAGTGGTTGAAAGACCGGCCGAGGCGGTAGCACAGACAGAAGCGGCGGCCTTCGGAGTCGCCCGCTCCTTCGCCGGCCGCCGCTGGCTTCTCAAATCCGTGGACGCAGCGCTTGAGGCCGCGCTGCTGCGCGAATTCCCGCCGGTGGTGGCGCGGCTGCTCGCCCTTCGCGGCATCGGCCTGGCGGAGGCCGCCGATTATCTGGCGCCCAAGCTGAAAAACCTGCTGCCCGATCCGCTGGTCCTCAAGGACATGGACCTGGCGGTGGCCCGCATCGCCAAGGCCCTGAACGCGGGCGAGCGCATTGCGGTGTTCGGCGATTATGACGTGGACGGCTCGACCTCGGCGGCGCTGCTGTCGGATTTCCTGTCGGCCCTGGGCGTGGCCCCGCGCATCTATATTCCCGACCGCATGACCGAGGGCTATGGGCCTTCGCCCGCCGCGATGCGCGCGTTGCATGTCGAAGGCGCCTCGCTAGCGATCACGGTGGATTGCGGCGCCGCGGCGACCGCCGCGCTTCAGGAAGCCAAAAATCTGGGCTTGGATGTGGTGGTGCTGGATCATCACCGCATCGCGGCGTCGCCGCCTTGCGTGGCGCATGTCAATCCCAACCAGCCCGGCGACATATCGGGCCTGGGTCATCTCTGTGCCGCCGGCGTCACCTTCCTGTTTCTGGTGGCGCTGAACCGGCATCTGCGCGACAGCGGTTTTTACCGGGAGCGCGATATCGTCGAGCCCGACCTGCGGCTGTTCCTGGATCTGGTGGGATTGGCGACGGTCTGCGATGTGGTGCCGCTGAACGGCGTCAATCGCGCCTTTGTCCGCTTCGGGCTGGGACAGCTCGGCGTCCTGTCGCGTCCCGGCCTGGCGGCGCTGGCGGGCATCGCCGGCGCCAAGCCGCCTTTCACGCCTTATACCTTCGGCTTTGTCTTCGGACCGCGCATCAATGCGGGGGGACGGGTGGGGCGCTCGTCGCTGGGCGTCGATCTCTTGACGGCGCGCGATCCGGACAAGGCGAGAGAATTCGCCGCCCAGCTCGATCTGCATAACAAGGAACGTCAGGCGATAGAGAAGCTGATTTTGGAAGAAGCCATCGCCATGGCGGCGACGCAGGCCAACGCACCCTTCATCCTGGTGGCGGGCGAGGGCTGGCATCCCGGCGTGGTCGGCATTGTCGCCAGCCGTTTGAAGGAGCGTTTTTCCAAGCCCGCTTTTGTCGCCGGCTTTGAAGGCGGCCAATTTGGAAATACACTTGGCCGTGGCTCGGCGCGTTCCATTTCCGGCATCGACGTGGGCGGCATCATCCGCGCCGCGTCGGAAGCCAAAGTGATCGAATATGGTGGCGGCCATGCCATGGCGGCGGGCTTCTCGCTGATGGCGGCGCAACTGGAAGGCTTCCGCAGATTCATCGAGGCCCAGTTCAGCGGTGCGGGCGCGGCGCTGGCGGCGGTCAGCGATCTTTATCTGGATGCGGTCTCCTCGCCCGCGGGTGCCCATATCGCCTTGGCGCAGGAAATCGCCTCGGCCGGGCCCTTCGGGGCGGGCAATCCCGAGCCGCTGCTGGTCCTGCCCGATGCGCGGGTGGCCTATGCCGATGTGGTGGGCAAGGCGCATGTCAAAATGCGGCTGGCGGGCGGCGACGGCACCATGCTGGACGCCATCGCTTTCCGGGCCGTCGGCACGCCCCTGGGCGAGGGGCTTTTGGCGGCGCGTGGCAAGGCCGTCCATGTGGCAGGCAGGCTGCGCCAGGACGACTGGAACGGCCGGGTCCGGGTGCAGCTGGAAATCGAGGACGCGGCGCCTGCCGGTGCGTAATCAGGCGTGATTGAAGGCCTGAATAGGGGTGCAAAACCCGGTTCTGGCCCTAAACCCCGGCCCTCCGGCTCTACGAATTGCCCCCGTCCGGATTTCTGTTGCCAAACCGGGGCTTGGCGGCTAAATCCCCGCCCTCCGGCAGCGCCCTTCGTCTATCGGTTAGGACTCAGGATTTTCATTCCTGCAAGAGGGGTTCGACTCCCCTAGGGCGCACCATTCAAAGTCCCTTCGCGAAGGCGAAGGGACTTTGAATGCCAAGCCGCCGCTAGCGTCAGCGTAGCGCGGAGGCGCGGCAGACAGCCCCGCACCGTACCAATTCAATATAGTGTCCCCGGAATTCAGACGGCATTTGTGGTGTTCGGCGCTTGGGAGTCGAGATGCCAGTACGGTGATTTTTGCAGATGGTCCAACGCAAGGGCATCGGCTTCATTTCTGAACTTGTCCGAGGCCATCTGGAGTCGCGCCTGCTCATCGCCTGGGAGAGATTGGTCTGCGGATATTTGGCAAATCGCGGACATCCGATGGCAGATATCTATCCTGGACAGATTTTTGAACATGGGGTTCTCCTCGCCATTGTAACGGGCAGTCTAACCGGATGTTCCGGATTCGGTTGTGTTGGTTTGAGGGCGATGAAGGCGCTCGAACACAGCTATGAAGTTCGATTAACTGTGGATTCGCCTGGATTGGCGAAGATCGGCTCCGCCAGCAGCATTCATCGCTTCAATTCGCGCGCAATCCCCCAGCGACGGGCAGGCGTGCCGCGTGGATGGCAGGCAAGACGCCGCCAAGCAGTCCGATGAAAAGCGCCCAGGCAAGACCCAGTGCGATCATTGCGGGCGAGACAGCCACAACGCCACAATTTCCTCGTTTCTTAGCCAAATCAGCAATTCCTTAGGAACCGGCAAGGTCAAAATCCGGCCGGCCGCAGACACTGGCCGCGATCTTGCCACGTTCCTGCCGCGGGAACCTGCTCCTCTGCCGGCAGCTTACTGGAGTTGCGATGCGCAGCACCCCAAACAGGAGCCGCCTAAACCCCGCGCTGCGGGAAGGTTCGCCCCCCGACCCCGGCCAGGCGCGGATCCAGCGGCGCAACCGCCTGTTGGGCGGAGCCTTCACCGCCGGTGTGCACCTGACGGTGCTCGCGGCGCTGTTCTGGCCGCATGCCAAGCCGCCGCCCGCCCAGCCTTCGTTGGCCCTCACACTGGTCAGCATTCCGGAACGGCCCAAGCCGGAGCCGCCCGGTCCGCCTGCCATGACGGAAGCCAAGGCCGACACCGTGCGGCCGGTGCCGCCGCGCCTGCCATCGCCGGTGCGGGCGGTCGCGCCGGACAATTCCGACATTCTCAGCGAAGCCCAGCTGAGCGGGGCGGCGGGCGCGGGCGAGGGCGGCGCAAATGGTGGCGGCTGCGATTTGGCGCTGGCTGTGCAGCAAGCCCTGCGGCGCGATCCCCTGGTGCATACGGCGCTCGAAGGCGCCAACCGCCTGGGCAAGGCTGTGATGATGTGGAATGGCGACTGGGTGCGGTCGGGCAGTCAGGACGGCAAGGGTCTGTCGGCTGTGCGACAGGCAATCATGTGGGAAGTGGCTTTCGCGCCCCAGTCCTGCCGCAATGAGCGGATGCACCGGCCGGTGCTATTGTCCCTGGCGGACGGGAATACCCGCTTGGCCATCGGCTCAGGCGACTGGCGCTGGTCGGATCTGCTGGGTGTGCATGCAGGCCCGCCCAGCCGCTGAGCAAAAAGGAAATGGCGGACCGGGCATGGCCCGATCCGCCCAGACTTCTGATATCGAGACTTCAGATATCAAGACTTCAAGACATCACGATCAACACGACGCGGCGATTCTGTGCTCGTCCGGCGCGGGTTTTGTTGTCGGTCGCGGGATCCTGTTTGCCGTAAGAGATGGTCGACATGCGGTTCAGGGGCACGCCGTGCTGGTTCATGAACATGCGCACGGCTTCGGCCCGTTCCTCGCCCAGCTTCTTATTCAGGGAGTCCGGCCCGCGCGCATCGGTATGACCCTGGATTTCCAGGTAAACATTGCGATTGTCCGTCTTCAACTTTTCGGCGAACTCGGTCAGCCGCTGGTCGGCTTCCGGCGAGAGCTTGGCGCTGTCCACCGGAAATTTGACCGAATCATCCGACAAGACCATGGAGTAGAGGAATTTGCCTTCCGCCAGCTTGCCGGCGGCCTCGGCACGTTCCAGCGCCTCCCTGGTCGATTGGTCGAGCTGACTGAGATGGGTCTGGTGCTGATCCACCTGGCTTTGCGTCGCCTGCACTTTGGCGTCCACGGTGGCGACATGCTCATTGACGTAGTCTTTGGTGGCGCAGCCGCCAAGACTGAACGCGCTTGCGGCGATAGCGATGATGGCCGGCTTGAGTGTGTTCATCGATAGTCTCTCTCTTGTTACCCCCGACATGCTCAGGCTGCGCATACAAAATGGCTAAAATTTGGTGTTTTCGGGGACAAGCGGTGTTCGCCGCGGCGCACGGCATGCGCCGCCTTGCCGCCGCAAGCGCGCTTTTGCGACCCGGTGAGGTTTGTTGAACGGCAAGCCGCGGCTAGCGGCTACGGCCCAAGGCGGCTGCGGTAAAAAAACGGCGCCAGTTTTTCCGGACCAACGCGGCAAGTTTGGAAAAACTCAGAGTCGAAGGAAAGGGCGCAGCGCCGCCACCCGGATAGATGCGGCCGGGACCACATTCCAATCCTCCAAACAAAGCCATGCGTCAGTCCCCCCGGCGCTTGGCGGACGGCGAGCTTGAGATTGTTTCCTGCTGGCGGACAAATGCTTCAAGGTCTTCCGCGGTGCGCAGCATGAGACGGCCAAACGCCGCCAGTCGTGCTTCCTTCGCGTCATCGCGCAGGCGTTCCGCAAGGGCCAGGGTGCTGACGGTGTCGGGCATTTCTTGCCTCCGGCTGGTCTGTTCTTCTCCATGATGCGCTGTTTCGATGGTTGTTGAAGCTGGGAATTCTACCTAGTGCCTGGGCGGGATGTGTGATTTTAACCCTTTGTTTACTGCGTTTTTCGGCCGTCGCCCAAGCTCGTCGCTCGAAATGGTCCGCTGGACCATTTCGTTTGCCTTCGGCAAACTCCTCCTCAGTCTGGTATTTCGGGCTGGACCAGCGCGGCAAGCTGCATCAGCGATTGCTGCCAGCCAAGGTAACAGGCTTCCGTCGGGATCGCGGCGGGAATGCCGGATTGCTCGATGTTGATCTCCGTGCCAACCACGACCGGCTTTAGCGTGACGGTCACTTGCATGGTGCCGGGCAGATTGGGATCGTCGAAGCGGTCAGTGTAACGGATCAGCGCGTGTGGAACGAGCTCCAGATATTCTCCGCCAAAGAAATGGGAGTTGCCGGTGGTGAAATTCCGGAACGACATGCGGAATTTGCCGCCGGGGCAGGCGTCAAATTGCTCGACCGTGCAGGTGAATCCGTCGGGCGGCAGCCATTTGGCCAAGGCATCCGCCTCAAGGAACGCCCGGTAGACTTTCTCCGGCTTGGTGGCAAGCACCCGATGCAAACGGACCGTTCCGGCTGGTTTCTCAGACATAATGTTCCTCCTGTTGGCAATGAGCAGAATTCCGCTCCATGCTATCAAGACGTCCGGGAAACTGCCGCCCCGACATGGGGCGTGAAAATTCGGTTGCCCGCCATTATTTCCGCAGATCACTGGGCGCCACGGACTTGTGGCGGCTTGCGGATTTTGGCGGATCGATTGCCTCAATCAATGCCAGGCGCACGCCAAAACAAAAGCCGCGCGCCTTTGCGGGCGCACGGCTTTTGAGGCCGAAAACGGGTGCGTAAGATCAGCCGGTCGTGGTGGTGGTCGTCGTCGTCGTGACCGGGCCGGGAGTGGGGGGGGCGCTGCTGCCGTTGGATGCCGCTATGGCGATGGCGGCAATCGCGGCGGCTCCCAGCGCGACATACATGATCGTGTTGCCACTCATCTCAGCCTGCTTCAGGCCCGCCGGATGGCCGGGGGCCAAAGATATCTCACTGCCGGCCGCTAGGGCGCCTGAGGCCGACAAAGCCAAAGCGAGAAAGCCAGATGTAAAAACGCGCATGAAAATCCCTTCCCAATCAATTATTTACTCTGAATGCCCAGGGCCTCGTCAGTGCGAAAACCGGACTCACGCAACCGCAATAACCCGGACATAAAGAACAACGGCGCCCAAAAGTGCAATCGCGAATTATGACAACTTCTCATGGTCACTACGGACGGTGACCTTTGGCATTCGGCGGTGCGGGCATGTCGCGCAGGCAGGCCTCGGCGGCATCGTCCTCCAGGCCGGGGCTGCTGCTCACGCGGGTGCGGTCCTTCACGCATTCGGCAAGGGCACGGTCATATTCTGAACGCGTGTCGCCATACTGATATTTGGAATGATTGAAGCGGTAGATGAAAAAGGCAATCGCGGTGGCAAGAGCGGCGGCGATCGCGATGGGCTTGCGGAAGCGCATGAGAAACGACGCCGCTTCCTGCGTTTCGGGCTGGCCTGCCTTCCACCTGCGTCTGCCCATCTTTTTCCCCGGTTTGAATCAGTCTATCGCGGCCGGGAAGGCCGGGGTAGGGCCGGGGACGCCGAGACGCTTAAGGCCGTGGGTCAGGGGGTATCAGGACGAAGGAATTGCCAGCGCCTGCTCGACAAAGCGCATCAGTTCGTCCTCGTTGACCGGCTTGTTGAGAATCGCCAACGCGCCGGAGCGGGTTAGTACCTCGCCCAGCACCGGATCGTTCTGGCCGCTGACCACGATGGCGGGGGTGTCGACCCCCCGCGCGCGCAGCAGGGACAGCAGTTCGACGCCGGTCATCTCCGGCATGTGAATGTCCAAAATCAGGCAGCCGGTACGGGCGGCGTCGAATTCCGCCAGGAATTCATAGGCTCCGGGATAAGTGCGCGCCTTGAAGCCGTACACGTCCAGCAGCATCTGGGTGGAATCGCGCACCGCCTCGTCGTCGTCCACGACGCAAACAAACTGGTCTTTGCCGGTCGCGGTCACCGATGTCTCCTACGGGCGGCGAGGGTCGGGGATAACGGGCGCAGGCGGTATACGTAGTTCTACCTAAAAAGCGCACCCGGCCCCGTTTGCCGACGGAAACAGCCGGATGGAGCCCCCGCTGAGGCATCAGGCCGCGTGTTGGGAGGCATGGAGTCCGGCGCCGACGGGCCCCCGTTTTCTGGCATTGCTGGCACCGCTTACATCAGCTGTTAAGAGGCCGGCGCTAAGGTGCGGTCGGGCAAAAAAACAGTTCGGGTGGGTTGCGGTGTTTCAACATGTGAAAATCATCTGCGTGAGCGTGGGCCTTCTGGTCGTGCTCGCGGGCCTGAGCGGCATCCAGGCCGCCCTCCCGTAAGTCATGGCGCCGGGCACAGCATTGTCTTAACTGCGCCACAATGCTGCCACCGGCGCAGCCGCTTACTTGTCCCGCTTTGAAACAGCCCGGTGGGCGGGCGCTAGCGGGAGAAAAATATGCAAATGATGACAGGTAAGGCGGCGGTGGCGATGGTGGCCCTGGCGATCGCCTTGGGCGGGTGTGCCACGCGCGAATCCGTGCGTAATGCGCAGGCCTCCGCCGACATGGCGGATCGCCATGCCGGTACCGCCCAGGCACGCGCCGATGAGGCGTACGGCGTGGGCAATAACGCGCTTGCGGTGGGAAACAACGCGCTCGGCGTGGGCAACTCCGCGCTCAGTTCCGCCCAGCAGGCCAATGACAAATACACCATGACAGCCAGCGACATCAGCAAGCTCAAGAGGCGCGTCGCCTATCTGGAGCGCCGGGTTTTGCCGCATCACAAGAAGAAGATTCATCATCGTGCCCCCGCCACCGAGCAGTCCACCAAGTCGAGCAGCGTGACGCCGGCCATGAAGTCCAGCAACAGCTAGGTTCGCGAAAAAACCCCGCCGGACCGTCCAGCGGGGTTTTTCATTCTTAGCCCGGCAGGCAGACGCAGGGGATTACTTCAAAGAAACCATATCGATCACGAAGCGATACTTCACGTCGCTTTTGAGCATGCGCGCATAAGCGGCCTCGATATCCTGCATCTTGATCATTTCGATATCCGAAGTGATGCCGTGCTTGGCGCAGAAATCCAGCATCTCCTGGGTCTCGGGAATACCCCCGATCAGCGAACCGGCGATGGCGCGGCGCTTGAACACCAGGTTGAATACCGCGGGTGACGGGTGAGGGGTGGAGGGCGCGCCCACCAGCGCCATTGTGCCATCGCGTTTCAACAAGGCGGTGAAGGCATCGAGATTGTGTGGCGCCGCCACGGTGTTGAGGATCATGTCGAAGCTGTTGAGGTGCTTCTTCATCTGGGCTTCGTCCTTGGACACCACCACTTCGTCGGCGCCCAGCGCCTTGGCGTCGGCGACCTTGCCGGCCGAGGTGGTGAAAGCCACGGTATGCGCGCCAAGCGCGTGGCTCAGCTTCACGCCCATATGACCCAGCCCGCCAATGCCGACAATGCCGACTTTCTTGCCTGGGCCCGCGCCCCAATGGCGAAGCGGCGACCAGGTGGTAATGCCGGCGCAGAGCAGCGGCGCCGCCGCGGCCAGATCCTTTTCGCTGTGGCTGATATTGAGGACAAAATGCTCGTCCACCGTGATGGCGGTGCTGTAGCCGCCAAGGGTATTGGGGCCTCCCCCAACCGGACCGTTATAGGTTCCGGTAAAGCCGACGGGCCCATCGCAATATTGCTCCAGACCGTCATGGCACTGGGCACAGGTGCGGCAGCTATCCACCATGCAACCGACGCCGACGACCTGGCCAGGCTTGAAACGGCTTACCTCTTTGCCGACTGCCATCACCTTGCCGATAATCTCGTGCCCCGGCACGCAGGGATATTGGGTGCCCGGCCACTCTCCGCGAGCAGTGTGCAGGTCGCTGTGACAGACTCCGCAATAGAGGATCTCGATGGCGACGTCCTTGGGTCCGGGCGCACGGCGATCGATGGTGTGGGGGCCGAAAGGCGTGGTGGCCGACTGGGCGGCATAGGCTTTGGTCTGCATGTAAACTCCTCGAGTGCGGGGGACTTGCCTTAGCAAATAAGGCTGGATTGTGCCCTTGGAAGGGCGTTGCGGCTTTTCGTCCGGATTTTCCCGCCGCGGTTGACGTCACAGGGCAATAAAATTACCACCCCGGCCAGTCAATGAAGGAATTTCATCATGCGCGTCGACCAGATTCCGGTGGGAAAAAATGCCCCCGACGACGTCAATGTCATTATCGAAGTGCCGATCGGCGGTGAACCGATCAAGTACGAACTCGACAAGGCTTCGGGGGCACTGGTGGTCGATCGCTTTCTTTATACCGCCATGCGTTATCCCGGCAATTACGGCTTCATTCCGCACACTTTGTCCGGCGACGGCGATCCGGTTGATGTGCTGATCGCCAATACCCGCGCCATCGCGCCGGGCGCGGTGATGAGCGTGCGTCCGGTCGGCGTGCTGTTGATGGAAGACAATGCCGGCATGGATGAGAAGATCGTGGCGGTGCCGTCCTCGCATATCAGCCAGCGGTTCGACGGCGTTTCCAACTACAGCGACCTGCCGGACATCACCGTGAAGCAGATCGAGCATTTTTTCGCCCATTACAAGGATCTGGAGCCCGGCAAATGGGTCAAGATCATCCGCTGGGGCAATGCCACCGAAGCCAAGAAAATGATTATCGAAGGCGTGAACCGCGCCAAAAAAACTTAGTCCCAGCGCGGCGGCGGCGGCAGCAGACCGACCAGATTGGATAGCCCGTCGCCATAGCTGGTGCGGAGCGCATTCCAATAGGAATCATCTTCCGCCAGCATGGCCATATTGGCGGTGGAATAGGTCTCGGTCTCATAACGCAGGATATCGATCGGCAGCCCCACCGACAGGTTGCTGCGCATGGTGGCGTCGAAGGACAGCAGCGCCAGCTTGGCGGCCTGGTCCAGCGGGCAATCCCGCGTCAAGGCGCGGTCCAGGATCGGCTTGCCGTATTTGGTCTCGCCGATCTGCAGGAAGCTGGAGCGCAGCGAGGCTTCAATGAAATTTCCCGCCGAATAGACCTGGAACAGCCGGTGGGTCTCGCCCGCGATCTGGCCGCCGACCAGAAAACTGCCGGTGGGATCGCCATAGGGCTGGACCGACGGTCCGTCGCGCAAGGTGGTTTCGCGCAAGGTGTCGCCGACGATACGGGCGACCTCGAACATGGTGCGGGCGTCATACAGGTCGCGGGCGCCTCCGCTGCCCAGCATCTCACGCAATTGGGTGGTGACCGATTGGGTGGTGGCGAGATTTCCCGCCGACAGAATGGCGATCACGCGGCTGCCGGGCAGGGTGATCAGGTCGAATTTGCGGACCCGCGCCACCTGGTCGACGCCGGCATTGGAGCGGGAGTCCGACGCCAGCACCAGGCCTTCCGGCAGCAATATGCCCAGACAATAGGTCAAATACGTTCCCTTGTGCCCTCTGGCGGGATTCTCGCCGCGCGAGTTTGGACGCGGTCAGGCCGCGAGCGCAAGGGCAAGACCGGGCCCGGGCGCCGTCTCAATATTGAAACGACATCCGCACCATGGCTCCGCCGGGCGCGGGATCGAGTTCGGCGGTGATATTGTAGCGTTTTTTGAGCGGACGTGTGATGGCATAGCCGTATCCTATCGCGATCGCCGAGCTCGCCAACGTGTCGTACCAATGGTGCTTGTCGGCCTGTATCCGGCTCCAGGACACGAACTGGCTGGCGGCAAAAGCGGGCACACCATATTCCCAGCCGTAGCGCCGCCATAGAAAGGACGATCCGGAGGCTGCCAGCGCCGTGGTATCGGAGGGGAAGGACTGATAATCCGAACCGTCTGGTCTTCGTTCGCGCACGATATTCTTCAGGAGATAGGCGGTGCCCACCGTTAGTACCGTTTGGGTAATCAGTTTGGCACTGCCGGCCCGGTCATGCTTGTAAAGCGTGATTCCGCCCGCGATCAGCGGCAGGGCGATTGCGACTCCGGTGCCCAGTGTCTCGATGTCTTTCTGGCTCTGGGTTAGAGGTGTCGCGGCACGGGCCTGCCATGAAAGAAGCAGCACTGGACAGAGGAGGCTCGCGGCAAGTTCGTTTTTCAAAGTCGGCCCATGTTTTGGTCACATTGTTGAAACTGTTCGGACGTATGTCATAACTTGTCCTCGGGGCGGCGAAGTGCGACGCATTCTTGCGTTAATTTAAACCAATGTTTGTTTTGGGATTCTTATGTCGGCGGCCTGGCACCACTGCCCGGGGGAAGCGTGAATGAAGCTTGCAATTTCAACTTTTTGTCTGCTTTCAGCCACGCCTGCCATGGCGGGGGAGGCGCAGGAGTGGGCGGTCCACGGCCAGGCCACCTTTGTCGAGCAGTATCACCCTGCCTTCAAGTCCGCCTATCTCGGTTCAAACAGCATGGACCCGGAAAGCGCCGGCCGGGAGACGGTCGATCTGACATTGTATGCGGGAGCACGCCTTTGGCAGGGCGGGGAGGCCTATGCCAATCCCGAGATCGATCAGGGCTTCGGCCTCAGCAACACGCTCGGCGCGGCGGGCTTTCCCAGCGGCGAGGCCTACAAGGTGGGCAAGTCCATTCCCTATTTCCGGCTGCAACGGTTGTTCTTCCGCCAGACCTTCGCTCTGGGCGGCGAAGTCGAAAATGTCGAAGCCGGTCCCAACCAACTCGGCGGCTCCCGGACGGCGAACAATCTGATCCTCACGGGAGGCAAGATATCGCCTACCGATATTTTCGACTCCAACGCTTATGCCCATGACCCCAAGAGCGATTTCCTCAACTGGTCGCTGATCGACGCGGGCGCATTCGATTATGCGGCGGATGCTTGGGGCTACAGTTATGGCATTGTGGGTGAATGGACCCAGGACTGGTGGACCCTTCGGGCAGGTCTCTTCAACTTGTCGCGTGTTCCCAACACCACAGAACTCGAACGCGATTTCAACCAGTTTGAATTGGTGACGGAAGGCGAGGCACGTCACACGTTTTTTGGCAGGGCGGGCAAGATCAAGCTGCTGGGTTTTCTCAACCGCGGCCGCATGGGCAGCTATGCCGACGCGGTACGCCTTGCCCAGGCGACGGGGAACTTGCCCGATATGGCGCCGGTACGCCGCACCGCCTCGCGCGCGGGCGGGGCGCTCAATATCGAGCAGCAGATCACCGACAACGTCGGAGGTTTTGCGCGCGTCAGTATGAATGACGGCAGCAAGGAGGCTTACGAATTCACCGAGATCAATCGTTCAGTGGCTTTTGGCTTGTCGATGAAAGGCACGGACTGGGGCCGGCCGGACGACAGCTGGGGCGTCGCGGGCGTGATCAATGCACTGTCGGACCCGGCCAAGGTTTATTTCGCGGCGGGTGGCATGGGCATTCTGATCGGTGACGGACAGCTCCGGCGCTATGGCACCGAGAATATTTTCGAGACCTATTACAACTTCGCAGCCGCCAACTGGTTCACCGTCGGCGCCGACTACCAGCTGATTGTCAATCCGGCCTATAGCCGGGATCGCGGTCCCATCTCAGTGTTGGGTCTGCGCCTGCATGGCGAGTTCTGACAACTAAGACTGGCGGTAACGTGCGGCGGCATGGTTGCGGGAAAGATTCGGCGCCAGTTTCAGGCGGGCCGCTTCCGCATCCGCCAGATCCTGCGCGTCCGGCAGGGACGGGATGGTGATGCGTTCGCCCATGTCCAGGCCTTTCAGCGCGGCATCGACCATTTCGTCCAGCTCCATGACCCGCTCCGGCGGCAAGCGGCTGATATCGGTCCCCGCCCGTTCCCAGATCTCGGTGCGCACCGCGCCGGGCAGCACGGTCTGGATGGTGACGCCATTCTCGGTCAGATCCCTGGTCAGGGCCTGGGACAGGGCCAGCACGAAGGCCTTGGAGGCGCTGTAGACCGCATTGAACCGTTCGGGATTGACCGCCACCGCGCTGGCCATGTTGACGATGATGCCGCGCTTTTGCGCCGTGAAGGCGCGGCCCGCCGCCAGGCACAGCCGGGTTGCGGCGGTGACATTCAGCGCGATCAGCCTCTCGATGGTTTCCACCGGTGTCTGCAGATGGGGCGATACCGTGGCGATGCCCGCATTGTTGAGAAAAAAGTTGATCGCCGGATCGCTCTCCAGTTTTTGCTCCACCCGGGTGAGATCGGCATTTTGTGTCAGATCCGCGACAAGCACCTCGGCACCGCCCAGTTCCGCCGCCAGAGCATCCAGCCGCGCGCGGTCGCGCGCCACCAGCACCAGGTCATAACCGCGCCGCGCCAGTTTTTGGGCATAGGCCATTCCGATGCCGGTCGATGCGCCGGTTACCAGGGCTTTTTGCTTGTTCATGACAAAAACTTAGACCGCCCCTCGCGCTTTGCAAGTCTCGTCCGCCGTGCGAGATTTACTTCCAACCCCCTCCGCCCTTTGCATCGCGAGCGATGCAAAAGGCACATCCCCCTTGCCGCGCTTCGCGCGAAGGGGGAGGAGGTACTCATTTTATGGAGACTCTCATGCGCCGCGCTGTTCTTTTGACATTTGCCGCCTTGCTGCTCGCGCCGCAAGCGGCGTTGGCCGCGGGCAAAGCGGGCCTGTGGACCGTCACCACCACTTTCCAGTTCGGCACGCGTCTTGTGCCGCCCGCCCTGGTGGCGCTGGCCCGGCAGCAGCAGTTGAAAACTCCGCTCAGCGGTCAGGCTTTCACGCATCATATCTGCATGACCGCCTATGAAGCGGAAGGACGGCAGCCGCCGCATCTCAACAGCCGCGACCTCGATTGCGTCAACCGGGTGGTGAGCCTGCGCGGCGGCCAGATGGTGCTGGAAAGCATTTGCCACGGTCCGCTTGAAGGGGTGGGACGGGCGCAGATCGCCTGGCGCGAGCGGCATTTCGAAGGCAGTTCCGAATTCAAGGGCCGTTTGCGGGGAGACCCCGCCCGGATCAGCAGCAGTTTTACCGCCGACTGGGTGGGCGAGGACTGCCGGGGTGTGCGCCCGTTCATTCCGCAAAATCCCTGACTGTCGGCCGCCAATTGACAGGCAGGGCCTTCCCGTCAAATCTTGCGCGGCAAATATCCGGGGGACTGGCATGGACCGAAAAATTGTTTCCAATCTGATTTCGAGTCTGGGCTTTGTCGCCATCGTGCTGGCGCCCGCCGCCGCTCTGGCGGCTCATGGCCGGCCGGGCCTTTGGACCATCAGCTCGACCATGCAGATGGCGAACATGCCGCAGATGCCGCCCGAAGCCATGGCGATGATGAAAGCACATGGCATGAAGATGCCCGGCATGGGTGGTTCGCCGATGGTCACCCAGATGTGCATGACCCAGGAACAGGTCAATGCCGACAAGATGCCGGCGATGAACAATCATGAGGAAAGCTGCACCAGCAAAGTGTTGAGCCAGACGTCCAGCTCGGTCACCGCGGAAACCACCTGCCATGGCCGTATGGAAGGCGTCGGCCATATGCAGATGTCCTGGCGCGGCAACGAACATTATGAGGGGACATACAGTTTCAAGGGCAGCATGGAAGGCCATCCCCAGCAGATGAGCACCCACTATACCGGCGACTTCGTGAAAGCCGATTGCGGCTCGGTAAAGCCCTATACCGCCAAGATGGCGCACTGAGCGCCTTGTAGCTGCGGGAATTGGCCCCACTTCGCAGGCGGTTATTGCGTTGCGTGGAACCCCGCACTGTTTTGAGGGGTGTTTTTAACCAGTTGCCCCCCCATATGGGATGGCTAGACTGCATCCATCCCGCGAATCCGGAGACATGACATTGCGCCGCGCTGACCAAGAAGATGACGACAAGGACGACGACAAGTCCAAGGCTCCGGAGCCGCAATCCTCCGAGATCGCCAAGGCGCTGTTCAAGTCGCGCACCGTGCTGATTTTCGGCGAAGTAGACATGAAGATGGCCGAACGGGTCACCGCCCAGCTTCTGGCCTATGCCGAAAGCGATGGCGATATCCGTGTCATCGTCAATTCGCCGGGCGGCCATGTGGAGTCGGGTGACACCATCCATGACATGATCCGCTTTGTCGGCAACCGGGTGAAGATGATCGGCACCGGCTGGGTCGCCAGCGCCGGAGCCCATATCTTCCTGGGCGCCAAAAAGCAGAACCGTTTCTGCCTGCCATTCACCCGTTTCCTGTTGCATCAGCCTTTGGGCGGGGTGCGCGGCCAGGCCAGCGACATCACCATCGAGGCTGAGGAAATTCTCAAGATGCGGGCCCGCCTGATCAAGGAAATCTCGCAGGAGACCGGTCAGCCCTATGAAAAGGTGGTGACCGATACCGAGCGCAATTTCTGGATGGGCGCGGAAGACGCCGTCAAATATGGCCTCGCCGCCAAGGTCATCAGCAGCGCCGACGAGGTTTAGCGCTTTTGGGGGCCGTCCAGCGCCTTGAGCGCGGCCTCCAGCGGCAGCAGCACACAGACATGGCGTCCGGCATGCCCGGTGACGCCATCGAACGCTTCATAGCCCTTGGGTAAATCGGCGGGCGCTGACCCGCTTCTGAGGAAGGTCCGTACGCTGTCGGCCAGGGCGGCAAGGCCCGCCCCATCCCGCCCCTGCGCCGTACCCGCCAGCAGGGCGGCCGAGGCCTGGGTCAGGATGCAGCCATGGGTGATATGGGCGAGGGCGGTGATCCGTCCGTCCGCCAGAGCGAGTTCCACACTCACCCGGTCGCCGCAGGCGGGATTGTGAACGCTGCCCGTAGCGTCGGCGGACGCCAGCTGGCCAGCGCCGGTGGCATCGGCTGCCAGCCTCAGCAGCTCGCGGCGATAAAGAGGGTCATTGAGATCGTCCGCCATAGGAAGCTCACATATCACATCAAAGCTAAAGTCAAAGCCTTTGATAGGGCGAGGTTTTTATCGCGTCGTGCGGCGGTGTGGTCAGCAGCAACTAGGCGTTGGCCGTCATCCGGGGCAGGCGCATGCGGGCGCGAAGGCCCCCACCTGGCCGGTTTTCCAGCCTGATAGCGCCGCCATGGCCTTCGGCGATGGCCTTGACCAAGGTCAGCCCCAGGCCGGTTCCGCCGGTGGCTCCGTTGCGAGAGCTTTCCAGCCGCACAAAGGGTTCGAAAACCCGTTGGCGGTCGCTCTCGGCAATGCCAGGGCCTTCATCTTCCACCAGCACCTCATAGCCGTCGCTGGTATCGCTGATCCGCACCTCGGCCTTGTGGCCATAGGCGACGGCATTTTCCACCAGGTTGCGCACCGCGCGCTTGATCTCATTGGGTCTGCAGGCGATGGGGGCGGGTGAGTGGTTGACCCAGCTGACCGGTTCGCCCAACTCGTCCAGGTCGGTGCACAGACTTTCCACCAGCGCCGACAGATCGACCTGGCGCGATTTCTCACCGCCCGCGCCCTTGGCGGCCGACAATACCTGTTCGGTCAGGACCTGAAGCTCCTCCAGATTGCGCATCAGTCCTTCGCGCAATTCGTCATCCTCGATGAATTCCAGATTGATCCGCATCGCCGTTATAGGCGTGCGCAGATCGTGGCCAACCGCCGACAACAAGTGGCGCTGGCTTTCCAGGGTGCGGGTGACTTTCGCCGCCATGGCATTGAAGGCGATGGCGGCATTGCGCACATCCGCCGGGCCTTCTTCGTTGACATGGGGCGGATCGGTGCCCACCGCCACCCTGGCGGCGGCGGCGGTCAGTTCCGAAAGCGGGCGCACCACGCGCCGGGCCATGAAGGCGGCGCCCGCCGAAGCCGCCACCACCGAGATCAAGGCGGCGATCATGATCTCGATCTGCCATTCGGGCGCCGGCCGCATCAGCACCCCGCTCATCATGGTGTGCGCGTCGATCGGCACGATGGTCTGGATCACGTCGGTGCCGGCTTTGGCGCTAACGGCACTCACCGGACGCAGCTCTTCGGGAATATTGGCGAGCGCCTCATGCAAATGCACGATCACCGCGTTTTTGCGCGGATGCTGATCGGGCAGGGCGTCGGCCAGACGCTTGGCAAGCGCGGCTTCCTCGGCCGTCATGGGCTTGGTGTCATAGCCTTTGATCGCCTCGCGGAAGCGCCAATCGACTCGGCCCATGGTGCGCATCACCACCAGACGGGACTGCGGCTGTACCTGGCTGACCGTGGCGGCAACCGCCGCGGCCCGGTCGATCATGCGTTCGGTGCTGAAATTGTTGGCCTGGGACTCGCTCTTTTTATAGAAATAAAAAGCCACGCCGATATTGGAGATTGCCACGGCGGCGGCGACCACCAGGATCAGCTGGACGCGCAGCGTACTTGGCCAAAACTTAAATCGCATCGTGCGCGGGCCCCTTAATATGGTCGCGCGGCCTAACGCTGACGGCCGGTCGGTGATACCGCCCGGCCTGCTGGGCCGACGCTCCTATGCCATTTCCGGATCCATCGCAAAGATGTATCCGCCTCCCCATACCGTTTTTATATAGCGCGGATTTTTGGGGTCCGGCTCGATTTTCTTGCGCAGCCTGCTGACATGGTTATCGATCGAACGGTCGAACAGGTCGGCATCGCGGCCCTTGGTCAGGTCCAGAAGCTGGTTGCGGGTCAAGGCAATCTTGGGCCGTTCCAGCAAGGCCGACAAAAGGCGGAATTCCCCGGAGGAAAGCGGCAGGGCCACGCCATCGGGACCGATCAGCTCGCGTTGGCCGGTGTCCAGCATCCAGTCGCCGAACCGCACATGCGCGGCGCCGGGGGGCTTTTGGCGCGGCGGTAACGCATGGGTGCGCCGCAGCACCGCCGCCACCCGCGCAATCAGTTCGCGCGGACTGAAAGGCTTGGCGAGATAATCGTCCGCCCCCATTTCCAGCCCGATGATGCGGTCGACTTCCTCGCCGCGGGCGGTGAGCAGGATGACCGGTATCTGGGTGGTCTCACGGATCGAGCGGCAGAGCGACAATCCATCCTCGCCCGGCATCATGATATCCAGCACCACCAGGTCGATGGCGGAGCTTTTCATCACCTTGCGCGCGCTGGCGGCATCCGGGGCCGTGGTGGCGCGATAGCTATGCTCGCGCAGATAACGGGCGAGAGGCTCGCGGATATCGCGGGCATCCTCCACCAGCAGGATATGCGGCTTGGTTTCTTCTTTCATCATGAGGCGCAATTTTGACGTCACGCCATGCTCCATACAAACAAGGATTTGTCGCAAAGCCTGTCAGTACCCGCAGTGTGGGTCATTTGCGGCAAAAAAGAAATTGCCGGCCTTAACCTCCTATTTGGCGCAAAACGGCCCACGGGCCCTGCGAATCGTCAACCCCGCCGCGCCCGCCATCCCGGGGCTGGCTGGTCCCGGCCGGGCCGCGCTGGATTTTTCCGGACAGGTCGTGATAGTCGCAAGGGATGCGAATTTTGCTCGCCTGTCTCCTGCTTTTTACCCCGCTTGGCAGTCTTACAATTCCCGCCGCGGCGGCGGAAAAATGCCCCGTCCCCAAAAAGCTCTCCTTTCAGGCCGAACACGAGATCCGCCGCGATACAGTGGGATTCACCGAGGGACTGGAGGCGCATGATGGCGCGATTTACGAAAGCACCGGAGATTTTTTCGGCGAGACGCGGATCAACCGCATCGATCCCAAGACCGGTCATGTCACCGCGGTAATGAATGCCGGCAAGTCCTATTTCGGCGAAGGACTGAGCTTTTTCGGCGATCAGCTTTACCAGATGACCTACCGTGAGCACCGCGTTTTTGTCTTCGACAAGAACATGCGCAAGGTGCGGACCCTCTTCAATCCGCGCGAGGGCTGGGGTCTCACCCATGATGAGAGTCAGCTGATTGCCAGCGATGGGTCCAACCGGATCTATTTCCTGTCGCCCCAGGATTTTGCCACCAAGCGGGTTCTGGCGGTGTTCGATCAGGGCAGGGCGGTGCAAAATCTGAATGAGCTGGAATATGTCCAGGGCGCTCTCTGGGCCAATATCTTCGAGGATTGGAGCGTGGTGCGGATATCGCCGGTCACCGGCTGTGTGGAGGCCCGCGCCGACCTGCAGCCCTTGCGGGCATTGATGACCGCGGCCGACCGGCGGACCATCGATTCCGACGACAATTTTGTTCCCAACGGCATTGCCTATAGCCAGGCCAGCGGCCTTTTCGCGCTGACCGGGAAATACTGGCCGATGCTCTATACCGGGCGCTTCGTCGAGGCCAATTGACGGCTTTTACAGCAAAACCAGGGTAATCAGGAATTAACCATGGTTCCCTACTGTACAGAATAACCTTTAGCCACGTCAGCGCCCCATGAGCCAGAACCTGTTGCCAGCCAAGGACCTGTCAGGGGAGATTGCCGCTCCGGCCGATGCCGGCGCGCAGGCGCTTCATGCCCGGTTGCAGACTGCCTTTGCGCACCAAAGCGGCCCCCAGGACGACATGCCGGCGTCCAGTGCCATGGATGCGGCGCGCACGCTTGCAGCCGCTTCGTTGCGCCAGGGCCAGGTCCTGGAGAATTTCCAGGAACGCGTCGTCCAGCTGGAAGGCGGTCCGGATATCGGTGCGGTGCGCGAAAGCGTGCGCGATCTGTGCGAAGCATTGCTGCATATCACCGTCGAAACAAAAAAAACATCCATCGAAGCCGAGAACAGGTTCGAGTCGCTGTCCGATGCGATGGCCGTTCTCAGCGGACATTTGGCATCGCAGCGCCAGGAGGTTCAGGCCAATATCGCCGCGACCGGTCAAGTGTCGGAGCAACTCAAGCAGCTGCAGGACGAAATCGCCGGCCAGCGCGCCGAAGCGGCCCAGATCAAGGCGATGATCCTGTCGACCGCCCAGACGTTGCGAAACGATGTGGAAGAATTGAAGGACCGGATCGTGCCGCTGGGCGCCAGGCTGGAAGCGCAGAATCTGCAGATCGGCGCGATCGAGGGTCATATCGCCGCTTTGCCTGGCATAGAATCGGGTCTCGCATCCCTGACCGTCCGGGTGGACGATCTGGAGCCTGGCGCCGCGTCGCTGGCAAATCGTGTCGAAAATATGGAAACCAACATCGCTGCCGTGACCGGCCATGTCGATGAACTGGAATCCGATACCGCATCTTTGGCCGACTGCGTCACCGGTCTGGAGCCGCTAAAGGCATCCGTCGCCCAGCTCGCGGCCGAGGACGCGAAATTGGTGGAACGGTTCGGTCTGCTGGCCGACGATTTCGATACCGCCAAGGGCCAAGTCGCCGGTTTGGAAGACACGGTGGCGGCTCTTGCCGACAGCAGTATCAGATCATCGCAGAGCGTGTCGGTGCTGAACAACGCGCTGGACGCGGCCAAGACGCAGATATTCTCCCTGGGTGAAACCTCGGAATATCTGACCGAGCGGCTGAGGATCGCCGAGCAAGTGGTCGAAACATTTACCCGGCGCGAAAAAATCCTGGCCGGCCTGCATGCCCGCGCCGCCCGCACCCTGCAACTGGGCCAATAGTCTTACGCCGCATCCGAACGGTACGTAGTTGTACGCAGATGCGAGTGGCCATCGATTTTATGCCATAGTAAGAATCTTCGAGACATATCGCGACAATCGATTCTCCATATAGGCTGTCAGTTGCAAACCGCGCCGGACATCAGCATACGCCTCCGAAAGGTGCTGCTGAGCATTGCTCTGGTCCTGTTTACGATTGATGCGATTTGGGCGCCGCTGGCCCATTTTCGCGTGGACTATGAGAGCTATGTCGAGCTTACTCTGCTTTCTCTGATGCTGTTTGGCGGCAGCGAATTCTACCGCAGCAAAAGGCCCGATCCGCGTCTTTCCGCCATGTTGTTCGGGGCCGGTTTCCTGTGCCTGTTCTCCGCGGCGGCCAGCGTACTCAATTATTACCTCCTGACGGTGGCCGGCGGGCGCATCGATGGGACCTTGGCGGCGATTGACCGGGCTCTGGGATTCAACTGGCCCGCAATGATGATCGCGGTGGCGCCTCATACCCGCGTCACTTGGGCATTGTTCGTGGCCTATAACGCCGCGCTGCCGCAAATCGCACTTCTGCTCTGCGTCCTCGGGCGCAAGTCATCCTATCTCTCCATCTATCGCTTCTGTATCGCAATGTCGGTTGCCGCCCTGATCTGCATCGTAACATGGTCCGTCGCGCCTTCTTTCGGCGCCATTTCGGTCTATGGCGTTCCGGCTGCCGCCTCTCACATGGAGCTGGCGCTCGATCAGAATTACGCACAAATTCTCGTCAATATGCTGGCGCATGGACCGGGCTTCATCTCGCCGATCGATGTCAAGGGTCTCATCGGATTCCCCTCCTATCACGCGGTGCTGGCGCTTCTGACGATCTATTATACCTGGCCGCTAAAGCTGTTGCGCTGGCCGGCACTGCTCCTGAATCTTTTGGCGCTGGCCGCAACTCCGATTCAGGGCGGGCACCATCTGATAGATGTTCTGGCCGGCATCCCAGTCACCCTGTTTGGGCTTTTTGCGGCAGGCGAAGTCCATCAATGGCTGGGTAGGGTGGAGCCCCGGACTGCACCGGCGGCCGCTTGACCGTTGGTCAGCCTCTTCGGGCCCCGGCCAAGGTAAAGCTCCGGCGTGCCGGGTTGACTGCTGCGACTGGGAGCGCCATTTTCGGCAGTGTCGCGACGGGTAGATCACGAAACCGACTTGTTGTGAGAGCCAGGAAAACGCTATAGACCCTTGAAAGGTCGAGGTTATCGGAGCGTAGCGCAGCCTGGTAGCGCATCTGCTTTGGGAGCAGAGGGTCGTGTGTTCGAATCACACCGCTCCGACCATTCATTTTCACGCGGTCCGCGTGGAAATGAATGCCAAGGCCCGGCGTGGCGGCCTAGCGGCAGCGTAGCGGCCGCGCGACTTGAGCCGGGCCGCGGCAGGGAGCTGCCGTGGAGTTTTTGAGGAGTAACAAGCAGTGCGTGCGCGTATCTACAGACCGGCCAAAAATGCCATGCAGTCGGGCAAGGCCCGCACCAAGCAATGGCTGCTGGAATATGAGCCGGAAAGTCCGCGTACCATCGATCCCTTGATGGGCTGGACCTCTTCGCGCGACATGCGCCAGCAGCTTTGCCTGGAGTTCGAGACGGCGGAGGAGGCGGTGGCCTATGCCAAGGCCCGCGATATTCCCTACCAGCTGTTCGAGCCGCATGTGCCCACGCCCAAACCCAAGGCCTATTCGGACAATTTCAAGTTCGACCGTAAGGTGCCTTGGTCCCATTAAGTGGGACGGCATTGAGCCTGATTAATTTTCCGGGCTGTTTGGCCTAGGATACCGGCAAGACTCCGTAGCTCAGCTGGATAGAGCACCTGCCTTCTAAGCCGGTGGTCGCTGGTTCGAATCCAGCCGGGGTCGCCAACTTTCAGTCTGCCAGTGCAGAGAGGCTGGATTGCCGGCCCTTCGCTGACGCTGCGGGCGTTCGCCGCTCTCGCAGGTCCACTGGACCTGCTCGTCCGCCACCGCTTAGGCGCTGGCGGACCGCTCCTCACCCAGCCGGGGTCGCCAACTTTCAGTCTGCCAGTGCAGAGAGGCTGGATTGCCGGCCCTTCGCTGACGCCGCGGGCGTTCGCCGGGCAAACGCATCCTCGTGTGATCCCCCGCTTACACGTTCAGGCGCTCAGCCAGAGTGCCACGCGCCGTCCGCCCAATATCCGCGGCGCCAATCGCGCTCGGGAGAGGCTTCATGGAAGCGATACTTCTCGTCATTCTTGTGCTCGTCGCGCCAGCTATCCTCGTGGAACAGTATAGTGGCGCCCGGCCATTTGACCTTTGTCTCGGTTTGCCAGCAATCGCGGCTGACACTGCATGCAATATAGGCAAAAGACGGTGTCGCACTGAACAGCGCAAGGGCTGAACCGGCAATAAGCAACTTAAACGAACGCATGAATGTTTCTCGCAGGAATGGCTTCAATGCTGCAACATTAACAGCGCCGCCGAAGTTTTCTCCTCGATCCAGCGACAGTTGAGAAGTTCCGATACAGATTTGAGATTGAATGCGGATTTAGGTGCGTATTGCAATCCAGACATTCGGTGCGCGCATTGCTCGTTTTTCGGATCCGGCAAACACTTGATTTCGCGCGGTCTGTTTTTCGCGCCTTACCGCCGAAAAGCAGCGCGCCGGCGTAAACATTTCAAACTGCGCGGCAAGGTCGCAGGCGCGGCATTTCGCGCAGCTGATGTCCACATTTCCATTTCGGAAACCTCTGCACCCTAAACCAGCCCCGAATGATCGCGTTCAAAGGGCTCTCGTGAAATTTTCATCCCAGATTTTGAAGTTGGGCGCATCCGCGCTGGTGTTGCTGTCATCGGCGGTTCCGGGATGGGCGCAAGAGGTGGAAGCCGTCACGGTGTCCGCTTCGCGGATTTCACTGCCGGGTTTCGAGGCGCCAACACCGGTTGTCCAGTTGCCCCTCCAGAAGATCGAGCGCGACGCCAAGATCGATATCGGCGACCTGATCCGCGAGTTGCCCGCGACTGGACCGTCGCCTTCACTCAATAACGGCGCCAACAGCACCAATGTCAGCCAGGGCGATGCCGGGTTGGACATGGTAAATCTGCGCAATCTGGGTGTGGCGCGCACATTGGTCCTGTTCGACGGCCAGCGCGTGGTGTCGTCCAATCTGCTGGGCGGGGGCGTGGACCTCGCCACCTTGCCGGTGACGTTGATCAAGCGCGTGGATGTGGTGACCGGCGGTGCTTCCGCCGCCTGGGGTTCCGACGCGGTGGCCGGCGTGGTCAATCTGGTGCTCGACAAACAATTTGAAGGCTTCAAAGCCAATCTGACCCTGGGCGAGGGCACCCAGATCACGCACAAGAAGCTGGCGATCGAAAGCGCCTGGGGCACGTCGTTCGACGGCGGCCGCGGCCATCTGATTATCGGCGGCAATTACACCGCCAGCCCCGACGCGGTGTTCCTTGGTCAGGCGAAGTGGTGGAAGGGCACCTCCTTGGTGCAGAATCCCGCCTATACCGTCGGTGGCAGCCAGCCGCTGTTTGTCCATCAGGATCATGTCGGCAGTATCCAGGTCACCCAGGGCGGCCTGATCAATGCCAACAGCGCCGGCGGCGCGGGTTCAAGTCTGGCCGCCAATGCGCTGCGGGGACTGCAATTTTCCGGCAATGGCGTGGTGGCGCCTTTCAACAACGGCACGGTGTTCGGCACCGGCTGCTACAATGGCTGCAGCAATAACGAGCGCACCGGCGCGTTGCGCTATTCCTTACTGGCGGTGCCTTACAGCCACGGCACCTTGTTCGGTTATGGCAGCTACCTGCTCACGCCCGAGATTACCGCATCGCTGCAGCTCAATTATGGACAGTCTTCCGAGCGCAGCGAAGGCGGCTTCCGCCAGACTCTTTCCACCATCCGTCCCGACAATGCCTATCTGGATCCGGTGCTGGCGGGACAATTCGGCACCTTGTCGAACGGCTTCAACGCGGCGACCGGAACGCCGGGAACGGCGGCGGCGCCCACCCAGTCGCTCAGCCTGGGAACGCAGAATCTCAACAATATGCCGGCGGGCAGCTATTCCTTCGGCGCGCTGTGCCAGACGGTCGGGGCCCCTTGCAACGACAATCATCGCGCCCTGATGCGCGCCGTCCTCACCCTGGAAGGCCGGCTGAATGATGACTGGACATGGAAGGCCTATATTCAGCATGGCGGCGTGCGCGAACGCCAGGTGCTGATCAACAACAGCCTCACGCCGCGTTACAACTTCGCCATCGACGCGGTACGGGTAACCGCGGCCAATCAGGGCACTTCGGGTCTGGCCATCGGCAGCATCCAATGCCGCGCGCTATTGCAGGGCAATGCCGCCGCGACTGGTTGCCAACCGCTCAATATTCTGGGTACCGGCGTGGCATCGCAGGACGCGTTGCTCTACGTCAATCCCGGCCGCGACCCCAGTTCCGGCATTGTCGACAATGAGACCATCGTCCTGAACCAGGACGTGCTGTCCGGCTCTCTGCAGGGTGTGCTGCCCTGGCAATTGCCGGCTGGTCCCGTGGCGGTGGCGCTGGGCGCCGAATACCGCCACGAGCAGGGGGGCGTCACCCAGGCCGATCCGCGCGGACTGACCGGCCAGTGGGCGGCGGGCAATTTCCTTCCCTATCGCGGCCAGTACCATGTCGAGGAAGGCTTCCTGGAAATCGACGCGCCGATCCTCAAGGACAATCTGGTCCAGAGCCTGAGCCTTAACGCGGCAGGCCGGCTGACCGGCTATTCCACCAGCGGCCTGGTGCAGACCTGGAAACTGGGCCTGCTCAGCCAGGTCAATGACGATATCCGCCTGCGCGGCACCTGGTCCCTGGATATCCGCGCGCCGCAGATTTCCGAATTGTTTTCTCCCGGCATCCTGTCGGCGCAGAATTGCCGTTATCCTTCCAACTCGGCTTTCTACCAATGCTTCAGCCTGGTGGGCGGCAACAGCGCGCTGGAACCGGAAAAAGCAGTCACCGTATCGGGCGGGGTTGTGCTGACGCCGCGCTTGCTGCCGGGTCTTACCTTGTCGGCGGACTGGTACTCCATCAACATCCATGGCGCCATCGACACGGTGGATTTCCAGACCCTGATCGACCGCTGCCTGGCGGGACAAACCGTCTATTGTCCGCAACTGATCTTCAACAACGGCCCGGCACAACCAAGCCAGGTCAACGTGTTCCCGTTGAATTCGGCCATCGACTCCGTGTCGGGCCTGGATGTCGCAGCCAACTACACGCATGACTTGCTGGACGGTACCCTGACCTGGGACCTGATGGGCAATTACACCGACCAGCAGACCCGCACCGCCCAGGGCATCACCTATGACCGCGCCGGCGCGCTGGGCGGCAGCCCGGATGTCTATGCCAGCGGCATCCCCAAGCTGCGCGCCAACCTGTCGGCCACCTATGCCGAAGGACCGGTCTCATTCACCATCCAGGGCCGCCTGATCGGCTCGGCGGTGCTGAGCAACGGCACCCAAGGCGTGGCCCGCATCGCATCGGCGTCGCTGAGCCCAGCAGGCGTTCTCGCCCGTGGCGCCATTCTTGGCCTGGTTGACGACAACAGCATCCCGGCCATCGGGTATATCGATTTGCGCGGCTCCTATCGCTGGAACGAGCAGGTGCAGTTTTACGCCGCGATAGACAATCTGGGCGATGTCGCGCCACCCGTCATTCCGACCACCGGCGGGGGCAGTGCGCCCAATAGCGGCGTGTATGACGTGCTGGGACGCACCGTGCGATTTGGCGTGCGCTTTTCCGACTAAGGCCGCGTGACGTCGTCGATCCAGTTCAGGTAACCGGCAAATCCCGCCGTGAACGGAATCGCCACGATTTCCGGCACGCTGTAGGAATGCATTTGCTTGATGCGGGCAATCACCGCGTCAAACAGGGCGCTGCGGGTTTTTACCAACAGCAGAACCTCCGCCTCATTCTGGGTCTTGCCCTGCCAGACATAGAAACTCTCGATCGGCAACAGTTGCACACAGGCCGCCAGTTTTTCATCGATCAGAAGCTTGGCGATTGTCTGGGCTTCATCGCGGCCCGCGGTCGCGGTGAGGAGCATCCCGTAGTCGGACGACACGCTCACTTGGCCGCCTGGATCGCCGGCCGGGTGGTGGAGCGGCGGGCATAGGCCAGGATGTGTTGCACACTCTCCTTCAGGCCCGTGGTGACAAGGTCGCATTCGGTGGCTTCGATGCCGTCGAGATGACGCGAATGGTCCGCACCGATACCCCAGAACAGCGCCATCACCGGCACATCCGGCATGTGCTTGCGCAGGCGGCGCACTTGGTAGCGGGCGTTCTTGAAGGTGCCGGGCTCCAGATAAGAGACGCATGTCATCCGTACGCCGTCGCAGGACAGGTCGCGGATATTAGCGGCCGACGTCTCGTCGGAAGACACCACCCGGGCGTGAATGCCGTATTTGCCCAGCATGTCCACCAGCAGCAGCGCGGCGGCTTCGTCCAGCGGGCCGCGCCCGGCGACGCACAGCACCGGCGGCAAGGGTGCGTCGCGCCAGCTGTCTGGCAAATCGGAGCCCAGCGCGGCTTCATCCTCGCGGTCGGCCAGGTTGGCGATCAATCCCTTGATGGCGTCGCGAATGCGGCTCTGGCGCAGCGGGTCCAGCACGCCGCGATTGACATCGGTCTGCGCCAGCATCAGGGCGCGGGCCGCCACTTCATCGTAGTAAGCCGAGAGCGAATTGGCCCGCAGGAAATCCTCCGCCTCGTCGGCGGCCTCGTCGGGATCTTCCGCCAGCATCCGCAGATAGAGGCTTTCCTCGACCCTGAGCGCCGGCTGGTCTCCCAGCATCACGTCCAGGAATTTCAGGCTTTCGACATGGCGGCTGAATACCACAAAACACATGGTCAGCGGCGTGGAGAGCAAAAGTCCCATCGGACCCCATAACCAGGTCCAGAACACGGCCGCGACCACCACCGCCACCGCCGACAGGCCCATGCTGCGGCCATAGAGAAAGGGTTCGATAGCCTGTCCGACAACGGCTTCCACGCAGCCATACAGCGCGGCGGTCCACACCATCTTGGACCAGCCGGGGTCCACTGCCATGGCCAGGGTGAAGGGAAACAGAAAGGCCAGCGGCACGCCGACATAGGGCACAAAGCGCAGCAGCAGGGACATCAGCGCCCACAGACCGGCATTGGGAACACCGATCAGCCACAGGCCCGTTCCGATCACCATGCCGAAACATGTATTGATGACGGTCTGCAGGAACAGATAACGCGACAACCGGGTTGCCGCTTCATCCAGCGCCACGGTGGTGCGCTGCATGTCGCGCGAACCCGCCAGCCGGACAAAGCGGTCGCGCAGGTCATCCTTTTGCAAAAGTATGAAGCCCACAAAGACCAGCACCAGCACGCTGAGCCCCAAGGGCTCGACCAGCGGCCCCAACACATTCTGCGCCACCGCCCAGGGCGCCAGCGAAGTGCGCTGGATCACCACCGGAATGGGCTTGACCTGATTGGGAGCGCTTGCGGAGTCCTCCGCCTTGTTGGCGCCGGTGATCTGCTCCGCCAGGTTTTCCAATGTCCGGTTCAAGCCGGTGACGGTGTGGTTGTTGACCGCCGTGCCGACCACGGAATGAATCTTCTGTCCCAGATTGGTCTGGTAGCGCGGCAGGTCGGCCGCCAGCTTGGCGAGCTGCGAACCCATAAAGGCCCCAAGCGAGGATATCACCACCACCGTCAGCAACAGGCTGATCAACACCGGCGCGATATTGCCCAGCCGGAGCCGCTTCAGCAGGCCGACCAGCGGTGCCAGCGCGAAGGACATCAGCACGGCCAGCGCCAGGGGCAACAGGACGGGACGGCCGAAATAGAGTCCCGACACCACCACGCCGGCAATCACCGCCGCCATGAATTTGGGGGTCAGGGTGTCGGGTTTGGCGGCAACCGGCCGGGGGGAGGGCAATTCGGACATACGCCACTATAGCCGGGCCACCCGGTTTTGCGTCAGCCTAACTTCCTGAAAAAGCAGGAAGGAGCGCCGGTGTGGCAAGCCGGTCCCATCTGGTCGACCTTGAGCAGCAGCACATCGCCGTCGCAGTCCACAAAAGCCTCGACCAGCCGCTGATGGTTGCCGCTGGTTTCACCTTTTTTCCACACGGTCTGGCGCGAGCGCGACCAATAGGTGACATGGCCGGTGGCCAGGGTCTCCTCCAGGGTCGCCTTGGTCATCCAGGCAAACATCAGGACTTCGCCGGTCTGCTTGCTCTGGGCGATTGCCGGCACCAGGCCGTCACTGTTGAATTTTACCGCCGAGACAAAGGCGGAATGGGTCAGATGATCGGTCACGGCTTATTTCTCACGACTTGCTTTTCAGGCGCTGAAGGCCCTTCTCCAGATCGGCGATCAGATCGCCCGCATCTTCCAGGCCGGCATGGATACGCAGCACCGGCCCTTCCGCCGTGAAGGGCCTTGCCGTCCGCTTGATATGGGCCGGAACGATCAGGCTTTCAAACCCGCCCCAGGAATAGCCGATCCCGAAATGGCGCAACCCGTCGATAAAGGCGGCAATAGCTGGTTGGGGGGCCGGTTTCAGGACCAGGCCGAACAGGCCGCAGGCACCCGAAAAATACTGCCGCCACAAAGCATGGCCGGGATCGCTTTCCAGCGCGGGATACAAGATGCGGGCAACCTCGGGCCTGGCCTGCAGCCAGCGCGCAAGGGCAAGGGCGGTCTCCTGATGACGCGCCAGGCGTACACTCAGGGTGCGCAAGCCGCGCAGTCCCAGGAAGCAGTCATCGCCGCTGGCATAAAGGCCCAGATCGCCATGCAGATGATGCAGCCGCGCGGCATGGCTTTCATTGGCGCTGACATAGCCCAGCATCACATCGGCATGGCCGCCGATATATTTGGTGGCCGCCTGGATCGACAGGTCGACGCCATGCTTGAGCGGCTGGAAAAAGAGGGGCGTCGCCCAGGTATTGTCCATCAGCACCGAAGCGCCGCCGCGTCCATTCTCATGGCCATGTGCCGCCTTGACGATGGCGGCGATGTCCTGAAGCTCGAAGGTGAGAGAGCCGGGGCTTTCACAGAACACCGCCCGTGTGTTGGGCCGCAGATGGGGCGTGATGTCGTCGGTGGGTGCATAATAGCTGGTGGTGATACCCCACCGCCTCAGCGCCCGGTCGCACAGATTGCGGGTCGGCTCATAGCAACTGTCGACCATCAACAGATGATCGCCCGCGCTGCACACCGACAGGATCGCCAGGCCGATGGCCTGGATGCCCGAGGTAACGCTGACGGTCTTGGCCGCGCCTTCCAGGCTGGAGATCGCATCCTCGAAGCTGCGGGTGGTGGGAGTGCCTCGCCGGCCATAGGTGTAAGGCTGGTCGTTGGCCTCCAGCGCGTCCAGGCTGGGATACAGAATGGTCGAGGCGCGATAGACCGGCGTGTTCACGGCGCCAAAATGGGCGTCGCTCATGCGGCCTTGGGAGATAGCGCGGGTCTCGAATTTGTCGTCTTTGGCAGACACTTGGTCGGTTCCTTTAAGCCTTTTCCTGAAGAAAGGGCCGCAATGGCCGGTCGAATGCCCAGATCAGCAATCCGGCCACCGTCGCCAGCACGGCTATCATCACAAAGAAGGCGGCCTTGTCCATCTTGTCCCAGAAAGTGCCCAAAACGCCTTGCAGGAGGCCGCCGCCCAAGGCGTTGGGCAGGAACACCACCCCCGTCATCAGTGAGGCGAAGCGCAGCGGCGCGAGTTTGGAAAACAGCGACAGGCTGACGGGATAAAGATAGATCTCGCCCAGGGTCATGATCACGAAATAGCTAGTCAGCCACAGCCAATGCGCCTTGCCGCCCGCTACTGCCACCGCCGCCATCAACAGATTTGCGGCCGTCATCAGAAAGCAGCCATAGGCCATTTTCATGGTGGAACTGGGCTGGCGTGCGCTTTGCCGGCGCCACAGCGCCAGAATCCCAGGGGTGCAGACGAAAATCACAAAGGGATTGAGCGCCTGAAACCAGGTGAAAGGAATTTCCGCGCGCCAGCCCAGCAGGTTTATGGCGCGGTCGGTATTGTCGATCGACCACAGTGCGCCGGTGTTGCCCTGTTGCTCATTGCAGGCCCAATAGAGCGTCAGGGGAATGACCAGAAGCAGCAAGGCGCCGACGGAACGCCATTCCTGTCTGGTGAGAGGCTGGCGCGGTGCGTTCCGTGCCTTGGCGCGCCTGGGTTCCGGTGGCAGATCGCGCCAGCCCCATAGATAGATCGCAATACCGAACAGGATGCCCACCCCGGCGGAAGCGAAGCCGTAATGCCAGCCCAATTTCTCACCCAAGGTGCCGCAGACAAAAGGCGCCAGCGTCGCGCCCAGGTTGATGCCGATATAGAAAATCGCATAGGCGCTGTCGCGCTGGGGATTGCCGCTCTCATACAACAGCCCGACCTGGGCGGTGGTGTTGGTTTTGAAAAGACCGCCGCCTATGACCAGGAGCAGCAAGGCGGGAAACAGCAACGCTTCCGCCGCCATCATGAAATGCCCAAACGCCATCAACACCATGCCGGTCAAGGCGGTGAGGCGTTGGCCCAGATGATTGTCGGCCAGCCAGCCGCCCAATAGCGGAGTGATGTAAATGAGGAACATATAGGCGCCGTAGATCAGCGAAGAAAAAGACTGGGGCGTCTGCGCCAGCGCGCCGAAAAACGATTTGACCTGAGGATAGAACAGCACATGTTCGACATGGCCGGGCAGCAGCAGATACTTGACCAGATAACCGACCAGAAGCGCGCGCATCCCGTAGAAGGATAGGCGCTCCCACATTTCGGTTCCGAACAGGAAAGCCAGTCCGCGCGGATAGCCGAACAGGGCGCGGCTCATGCCTCGCGCGTCCGGCGCAGCAGCCAGCCATAGAGCAGGGCGGTCAGGCTCACAAAGCCCAGCAATCCGAGCGGCAAGGCATAGGCAAAATCCCCGCCCACAACCGCCAGGGGCGCGTCGCGGTTGGCCGCCACGATGATCCCGGCATTGATCACCCCAAAGATGCTTTCGCCCACGATCATGCCGGAAGCGATCAGCACGCCCAGCCGCTCGGCACGTGCGGTGTGGACGTGGCGGTTATAGAGCCAGCCGATCAACGCGCCGATCACCACCGGCAAGGTGGCCGACATGGGAAGATAAATCCCAAGCCCCACGGCCAGCGGCGGAAACCGCAGCCATTTTCGCCAGCGGCAGATCTCATCCAGAAGGACAATGGCAGCGCCTATCAGCGCGCCAGCACCGATCAGATTCCAATCCAGATGGTGACCGATCACGCTTTGCGCCAGGGTGCTGATCAGGTTGGCTTGCGGGGCCGCCAGCGGCTGGGCGGTGATGGTGTTGAGATTGGCCGCGCCGGCAAAACCGTAAGCCTTGGCCAGCAGATTGAGCACATAGGGAATGACGACGGACGAGGCTGCGACTCCCACCAGAAGCGCCACCTGCTGGCGCCAGGGCGCGGCGCCCACCAACTGGCCAGTCTTGAGGTCCTGAAGATTGTCGTTGGAGCTGCAGGCCGCGGCGAACAGGATCGAGGTGATGAACAAGGCCGTCGCCGCCAGCGCCTTGGCGGGCCCGGCGCCGAAGAACAACAGCAGAAAAACCGAGCATCCCACCACCGCCAGGATGCCAACGCCGGAGATCGGACTGTTGGAGGAACCGATCAGGCCCGCCATATAGCCGCAGATGGCGGCGATGATGAAACCGAACACCAGCATGATGGGGACCGACAGGACGGCGATGCCGATGGCACTGCCGCCCAGTCCCGCTTCGGCGGCGAAATACCAGATCAATATGGTCGAAACCAGCAGCGAGGCTGCCGTCAGCCCGATGATGGCCGGCATGGAAATATCCCGGTCGGTCTGGTCGTCCCGCGCCGCGGCGACATTGCGCGCGGCGACCTGCGCCAGTCCGGCCAGGATCGGGCCGATGGTGCGGCCCAACGACCAGATCGCCGCCACCGCCATGGCGCCGGCGCCGATGAACCGCACTTGCGTCCGCCAGACGGTGGTGACGAAACCCGCCAACTCGCCATGTTGGGGCGTCAGGGCCGTAAGCACGGGTACCGCGCCAACCCACGCGATGGCGATCCCCAGCAACATGGCGATCCCCACCGAAATGCCAACCAGATGGCCGGCGCCCATCAACGCGAGAGAAAAGGAAAAGCTGTAACCGCCGGCGCCGGCGCCCAGGCGGAAGAAACCTTCGGCGCTGTCGGTGATCACCCGCATCGCCGCCGCGATGGCCAGGCCCGCCGAGGCCATGGAACCATGGATGACAGCCATCAAGCCTTCCCGCGCCTCGGGATTGTCGTGGGTCCGCGCCTCCGATCCCACCAGCAGCACTTCGGCGCCCGCCACGCCTTCGGGATAGGGCAGGTCGGAATGGGTCACCAGCGCGCGGCGCAAGGGAATGGTGAACATCACGCCCAGCACGCCGCCGGACAGCGACAGCAGGAAGCAGGCCCAGAAGGGAAACCCGGTCCAGAATCCGATGATCACCAGGCCCGGCAACACAAAGATGATGGAGGCCATCGCGCCCGCCGAAGAACAGACGGTCTGCACGATGTTGTTTTCCCGGATGTTGGAACCTGGAAACAGTCCCAGAAACGCCATCGAGATCACGGCGGCGGGAAGGGAGGTGGCGAAGGTGAGGCCGATCTTGAGCCCCAGATAGATATTGGCGGCGCAGAACAGCAGGGTCAGCGCCACACCCAGCGCCAGGCCGCGCAGGGTCAGTTCCTTGCCGGGCGCGGAATCCGTGTTCATTCCCAGAGCTTGCCTGCATTTGCTAGGCAGAGCAACGGAGCGACCGTCAACCCGAGTGGTCGCTAGCGACAGCGTAGCGACGAGGGCCTGCCGGCGCGACAATCAAAAAGATTCAGGGCAACTCAACAAACCGTTCTTCCCGGTTATAGGGGGTAAATCCCAGCCGCTGATACAGCGGCAAGGCGCGGGGATGATCCAGGGTGCAGGTGTTGACGGTCAGCCGCTCGATCGGCTGCAGCCAGGCATTGGCGCAGGTGTGATACAGAAAGAAATAGCCCAGCCTTTTGCCGATGGCTTCGGGCATCAGGCCGAAATAGGAAATGTTGCAGGTCCCCGGCATGCGCAGATCCAGTTCGGCCATGCCCGCGGGATTGCCCTCGACATACAAGACAAAAAGCTGGTTGCGCGGGTCATGGATCACCTCGGCCAATGCATCCGGCGTCATCCGCTTGCGATCCACCCAGTAATAGCCTTCGCCGATCGTGTCATAGAGATAGCGATAAAAGTGGGTGGGCGGCTTTTCGCATTTCAGCAGCGCCACCTTGCCGCGCGGTTGCGGCGGGGGCAGGGCGGTCGGCTTGGCGTTCAGTTCCAGGAACGTCACCGTCATGGGAATGCGGCGTTTGCTTGTTCCCTTCTGGACCATCAGCCGGTCACCACGGGCGCTTCGGGTCTGCCGCCCCATTCAGTCCAGGAGCCGTCGTAAAGCGCCACATCGCGCGCACCGATCTCCTGCAGAGCCAGCATCAGGATGGCGGCGGAAATGCCGGAGCCGCAGGTGGTGACGATGGGCTTTGCGATATCCACCGCGCCAAAAGCGTCGCGCAACTCGCCTGACGGCTTCAAAGTGCCTTCGGCGCTCACCACGCTGCGCCAGGGCACATTCCGCGCCTCCGGCATATGGCCACGGCGCACACCGGCGCGGGGCTCGGCTTCCTCGCCCTTGAAACGGGCGGCGCTGCGGGCATCGACCAGTTGCGCGTTTTTGTTCCGGATCACACCCATCACGCCATCGAAGTCGCGCGTGATCGCGGGCCTGGCGATGGCGGTGAAGAATTTGGCGCTCGGATGGGCGGGGCCGGTCTCCACGGCGCGGCCTTCCCGCTTCCATTTGGGCAAGCCGCCATCCAGCACCATCACCTTGTCATGGCCCATGGCCTTGAGCATCCACCACACCCGGGGCGCGGAAAAGATGCCGCTGCCATCATAGACAATTACGGTCTCGCCATCGCCGATGCCCAATCCGCCTACCGCTTTGGAAAACTCGCCCGGCGACGGCATCATGTGCGGCAGGTCTGTCGAATGATCGGCGATGCCGTCAATGTCGAAGAATACAGCGCCGGGGATATGCCCGGTCTCGAATTCCTTGGCAGGTTCGCGTTTTTCGTCGGGCATGTACCAGGACGCATCCACCACCCGCACATCCTTGAGATGCGCTTCAAGCCACTCTGTTGAAACAAGATTGGCGGTGGAGTCCATGTCGCTCATTCGAACGGTACGTTTATCGGCGGCCGTTGTTCCACCAGCCAGGGCGGGCAGGGCAGGCCTTTTTCGCGCAGGAATTCCGGATTGAACAATTTGGACTGATAGCGGTTGCCATAGTCGCACAGCACCGTGACGATGGTATGGCCCGGTCCCATATCCTTGGCCATGCGGATGGCGGCCGCCACATTGATGCCGGTCGATCCCCCCATGCACAGCCCTTCATGTTCCAGAAGATCGAACACGATGGGCAAGGCTTCCTCGTCGGGAATTTCATAGGCGTCGTCGAAAGGCGCGCCTTCCAGATTGGCGGTGACCCGGCCCTGGCCGATACCTTCGGTGATGGAGCTGCCGTGGCTTTCCAACTTGCCGGTCTTGATCCAGCTATAGATCGCCGCGCCCAGGGGATCGGCGGCGGCGATGCGGATAGCCTTGTTGCGCTCCTTCAGGGCGATAGCGACGCCGCCCAAGGTGCCGCCGCTGCCCACCGCGCAGGTAAAGCCATCGACCTTGCCGCCGGTCTGCTCCCAGATTTCCGGACCGGTGCCTTGGATATGGGCCTGGCGGTTGGCGACATTGTCGAACTGGTTGGCCCAGATCGCGCCCGCGGCTTCGGTTTTGGCCAGTTGCCCGGCCAGCCGCCCCGACAGCTTCACGTAATTGTTGGGATTCTTGTAGGGCACCGCCGGAACTTCGATCAGCTCCGCCCCCAGCAAACGCAGCGCGTCTTTCTTTTCTTGGCTCTGGGTATCGGGAATCACGATCACCGTTTTGAAGCCCATGGCATTGGCCACGGTCGCCAGGCCGATGCCGGTATTGCCGGCTGTGCCCTCGACAATGGTGCCGCCGGGCCGGAGCGTGCCGCGCGCGATAGCGTCCTGGATGATGAACAGCGCGGCGCGGTCCTTGACCGACTGGCCGGGATTGAGAAACTCCGCCTTGCCCAGAATTTCGCAGCCGGTCGCCTCCGACGCGTGGCGCAGGCGTATCAGCGGCGTGTTGCCGATGGCGGCGATGACGTCTTGTTTTATCTGCATGGTCGGAACCTAGACGCCCCCCGCTACTGCTTCAAGGCTCGAAAAGCTTCAAGCGCGCGGTCGCGTGCCCTCGCCAAATCCACGATCGGCCTGGGGTAATTGGACGGCGGCTGCGGCGCTTCCCAGGGCTTATGAAGGAATTTTTGCGGGAGGTTTTTCAATTCCGGAACGAATTTGCGGACATAGGCCCCGTCCGGATCGAATTTCTCGCCCTGCAGTACCGGATTGAATATCCGGAAGAAGGGCGCGGCGTCGGCACCGCAACCCGCCACCCATTGCCAGTTGGCGCTGTTGCTGGCGAGATCGGCATCCACCAGCGTGTCCCAGAACCAGGCCTGGCCCTCGCGCCAATCAATGCCCAGATGCTTGATCAGCAGGCTGGCCACGATCATGCGCACGCGGTTGTGCATCCAGCCGGTTTGCCACAGCTGGCGCATGCCGGCATCCACGATGGGGATGCCAGTTTCTCCTTTGGTCCAGGCTTCGAAATCCTTCGCGCTTTTTCGCCATTTGAATTTTTCGAAGCGCTTGTCCAGCGGCTGTTCGGGAAGATCGGGATTGTGAAACAAAAGTTGGGCGCAGAATTCCCGCCAGCCCAATTCCTTCAGAAAAGTTTCGCTGCCGTCGCTGTGGTCGTGCGTTCGGACGGCCTGCCAAATCTGGCGCGGCGAGATTTCACCCCAATGCAGATGCGGCGACAGGCGCGAGGTGCCGTCCCGGTCCGGCAGATCGCGGGCGCGGCCATAATCCTTCACCTCATCCAGAAAACCGTAGAGCGCCGCATGCGCGGCTTTCTCGCCCGGTATCCAATCAAAACTCTTCGCCCAATTCGGCTTAACGGGCAGAAGCTTCCAGTCTTTCAGCGCCTCGCTTTCGGCCTTGTGCAGATTGAGCTTGCGCGGTGCGGGATGGGGCGCGGCCACGTTCATCGCCCGCATCGCCTTCCAGAAAGGCGTAAAGACTCGAAAGGGCGTGCCGCTGCCGGTCTTCAATTCCCAGGGCTCATGCAGCAGAGCAGCATGGAAACTCTGAACCGTCACACCGTCCCCGCTCAGATCGCTCTTGAGTTCGGTGTCGCGTGCCACAGCGAAAGGCTCATAGCAACGGTTCCAGACCACGGTATTGGCGCCGGTTTCGCGCACCAGCGTCTTGACGATCCCGGCGGCATAGCCCCGGCGCAGCACCAGGGTGCCGTCCAGCGATTTGTTCAGTGCGGCCAGGGAATGATGCAGCCACCAGCGCGACGCGCCGCCCCATTTCCGTTTCCCCGGTGTGTCGTCATCCAGGACGAACAGGCAGATGATCGGTTGCCCGGTCTGGGCGGCAAAGGCGAGGGCGGGATTGTCGCCCAGCCGCAAGTCCTGCCGGAACCAGACAAGAACCGGCTTCACTTGCGGGCGGACAATCTTGCGCATTCCTCATGCCGAAAACAGCTGGCGAGATGGTCGTTGACCATGCCGGTGGCCTGGGCGAAGGCGTAAACGATGACGGGTCCGCAAAAATTAAAGCCGCGCTGTTTTAGTTCTTTGGCCAGGCCTTCGCTCATCGCGGTCTTGGCCGGTATCCGGCCGCGGCTGTCGAAGCGGTTGATCCTTGGCGCCCCATCGACATGCTTCCAAATCAATTCCCGGAAACCGCCCGGTTCCTTTTCCTCGATCTCCAGCCATAGCCGCGCGCCTTTGATGGCGGCTTCGATCTTGGCGCGGCTGCGGATGATGCCTTCATTCTTGAGCAGCCGTTCGATATCGCGCGCGCCATAGCGGGCGATCTTTTCGGGCGCGAAATCATGGAAGGCTTTGCGGAAATTCTCCCGCTTGCGCAAAATCGTGATCCAGGAAAGCCCGGCCTGGAATCCGTCCAGCACCAATTTTTCATACAAGGCGCGCGGGTCATGTTCCGGCACGCCCCATTCCTGGTCATGATAGGCGACGTAAAGCGGGTCTTCGCCCGGCCACCAGCAGCGCTTTTTGTTTTTTCCTAAACCAGCCATGCGGGCCTGTGCAACGTCGCCGGAATGCCAGCGGCGGCAACATCGCCATTGGCCTCTTCCAGCCGGTCCAGCCGCACCAGCACAAAAGCGGTCTGGCCGTGGCTGGAAATCACCTCGCCGATATCCGCGCCGCCCTTGGTCACCGCACCCTCGGCCGGAAGCGGAACCTCCGCCCGCACCGTCAAGATGCGCTTGCGGGACGTGGCGCGGTGTTTCATGCGCGAGGTCAGTTCCTGGCCGATATAGCAGCCTTTGGAAAAAGAAACCCCGTTGAGCTCGGCCAGTCCCGCGTCCAGAGCGAAAATTTTCTCGAAACCGAAATCGCCCGCTTCCGGTACGCCCAGTTCAAGCCTGTGTTGATGATAGACACGCGGCCCAGACAGATTGGCGGGCATCTCGGCGACGGCGCCGATGCTGCGTATCCCCAAGCCCGCCCCTTTTGAACCAACAAGCCGCGGATCGGCGAAACTCACGGCCCGATCGGCATAAGGCACAATCCGGTTATCGGGATGGCCGGACAGATTCACATACACGCCCAGCTGGTCGCGCGCTTCGATCCCCACCTTGGACCGCAGCCGGTACAGTGTCAGTTTTTTCAACAAGGCGTCCCGCGAATCGCGCGCCACATCCAGCAGCAGCGCGCCGTCGCCTTCGGTCACCAGGAAATCGAACAGGATCTTTCCCTGGGGCGATAACAGGGCGGTATACAGCCCACTGCCCGGGGCCAAGCCATTCGCAATATCGTTGGTGACCAGTCCTTGGAGAAAATCGCGCGCCTGCGGCCCGGAAATGGCCAGAACGGCACGATCATCCAGAAAAGCGGGTTCCATCCCCTCCACTTAGGGGGCCCGGTCGCGGTTGCCAAGACCGGGAGGCTGGGCTAACTGCCTCTCCCATGAAGGAAAGTTTTGATCTGCTGATCCGGGGCGGGACAGTCGCCACCCCGAACGGCATTGCCCCGGCTGATGTTGGGGTTATCGCCGGGCGCATCGCCGCCATTGGTTCCTTCCCGGATGCCAAGGCTGCCACCGTCTTTGAGGCCAAGGGCCTGCATGTGCTGCCGGGGGTGATGGACACCCAGGTGCATTTTCGCGAGCCCGGCAACAGCCACAAGGAAGACCTGGCCAGCGGCAGCCTGGCGGCGATCCTGGGCGGCGTCACAGCCGTATTCGAAATGCCCAACACCGCCCCGCCCACCACCAGCCGGGCCGCCATCGAGGACAAGCTGGCGCGCGCCAAGGGCCGCATGCATTGCGACCATGCCTTTTATGTGGGCGCCACACCCGCCAATATCGGGGCGCTGGGCGAGTTGGAGAAGATGCCCGGCGTCTGCGGCATCAAGGCGTTTCTTGGTTCCTCCACCGGAACTCTGCTGCTCAACAAGGAAGCCGATATTCTTGCCGCCCTGAAAGCAGGCAAGCGCCGGGTCGCGGTCCATTCCGAAGACGAAGACCGCATGATCGCGCGAAGAGCTCTGGCCGAGCGCGGCAAGCCGGAGACCCATCCGGTATGGCGCGACGCAGAAGCGGCGCGCATGTCCACCGAGCGGGTGCTGCGTCTGGCGCGCCAGGCGGGCCGCCGGCTGCATGTTCTGCACATCACCACCGCCGACGAGATTCCGTTGCTGGCGGCCGCCAAGGATGTTTCGACCGCCGAAACCACGCCGCAGCATCTCACTTTATCGGCGCCGGAATGCTATGAGCGGCTGGGCACTTATGCCCAGATGAACCCGCCGATCCGCGACGAAAGCCACCGCCAGGCGCTGTGGGCGGCGGTGCGCGAAGGCGTGATCGATGTGATCGGCTCCGATCATGCACCGCATACACGGGAAGAAAAAGACAAGACTTATCCCGACACGCCGTCGGGCATGCCCGGGGTGCAGACCCTGGCAACCATCCTTCTGGACCATGTCAACAAGGGCAATCTCACCCTGGAACGATTCATCGACCTGACAAGCACCGGGGCCCAGCGCATTTTCGGCATTGCCGGCAAAGGCCGTATCGCGCGCGGCTATGACGGCGATTTCACCATTGTCGATCTTGGCCTGACCCGCATGATCGAGAACAAATGGATTGCCTCGACCTGCGGCTGGACGCCGTTCGACGGCATGAAGACCAAGGGCTGGCCGGTTGCCACCATCCTGCGCGGACAGATTGTGATGCGTGACTTCGCTGCCACCGGCGCTGCGTTGGGCCAGCCTGTGCGTTTCGTGGAAACGCTGGAACAGGCATGATCTATTTCTATCTGATCATGTCGGGCGTGGTGATGGGCCTGATCGCGGCGGTGCCCATCGGGCCGGTAAACCTGATCTGTATCCGCCGCAGCTTCGCCTTCGGTCCGGTCAACGGCTTTGTCTCCGGCCTGGGAGCGGCGCTGGGCGATGGCTTGTTCGCCGCCGTCATGGGTTTCGGCCTGACCTGGATTGCCCAGATGATCGAGGGCTACGCCACTATTATCGAACTGACCGGCGGCGCCATGATGGTGTGGATGGGTTACCGCACCTTCATATCGCCGCCGGTGCCGCGCTGCCTGGACACCAAGAGCGATGGGGAAGGCAGCAATCTGGTACGCGCCATGGTGTCGACTTTCGCCTTGACCGTGACCAATCCGGTGACCCTGCTGTCCTTCGGCGTGATGTTCGCCGGCCTTGGCGGGCTGGCGGGCGGAGCCGGCAGCTTCAATGACGCCGGTTTCGTGGTCGCGGGGGTGGTGGCGGGCTCGACCGGCTGGTGGCTGGCCCTGACCACGGTGATCGGCATTTTCCATACCAGGATCGACGAAAAGGCCATGCGGATCATCAACCGGGCCTGCGGTGCCCTGGTGATGGGCTGCGGCATGGCCGTGCTGATTCACCTGGCGATCAAATTCTCGTGATTTTCGGGGATTTTTGGCGCCCAAGCCGGCTTGGCCCGGTTTCAGGCTTGGGGCGGGCGACCCCGGCTTGCTAGGATAGGCGAACCGGACCGGGTTCTTAAGCCAGGCCCGGCAGGTGGGCGGACGGTCGGAGAGTGACATGAAGCGTGTTGCGGCAATTTTGGCGATAGCCCTGGCGGTCTGGGGCACGGGTGCGCGGGCCCTGGCGGCGGACGATGCGCTAAGCATCGACGCCAATCTCAAATATCTGGAAGTGAATAAAGCGAAGAAGGGCGTAATCATTCGCCCCAGCGGCTTGCAGTTCCGTATTATCCAGAACGGCTACGGCAAGCGGCCCCAGAGCACCGACACGGTGAAGGTCTATTACACCGGCAAGCTGATCAACGGCGTGGTGTTCGACGGGACTTCGCCCGGCCTGCCCGCATCGATGAAGCTCAACAGCGTGATCCCTGGCTGGATCGAGGCGCTGCAATTGATGCGCGAAGGCGATCACTGGCTGCTGACCATTCCGCCCAACCTAGGCTATGGCGTGCGTGGCTCCCCCGACGGCGGCATTGCCGTTCCGCCCAATCAGGTGACGGTGTTCGATATCAAGCTGCTGGAAACCACGCCGGCGCCCAGAAGGGGCGACAAGGACTATAGACCCGATCCCAGCGACAAAGACGAACAGCAGCAGTAACATGCTGCGCGGCTTGATGACCCGGCTGTGGAAGGCGCGGCACCTGGGCGGCGGCAAGCTCAGGATCGTGATCGCCCTGGCCATGGTGGTCGGCGCCAGCGCGCTGTTCTGGACCAGCCGCGACTATACCGTGTCGGCGCCGGAATGGGACGGGCAGGTGCGCGGCATCGCCTACAGCCCCAGCCGCCAGTTCAGCGTCCGCGACCAGAAGCATATCACGCCCGATCACATCTCCCGGGACTTGGCGCAGCTTTCACATCTTACCAGCCGTATCCGCACCTATACTGTCGATGGCGGCATGGACAAGGTACCGGAGATCGCCCGCCGCTATGGCATGACCGTGTCCATGGGCATCTGGATCAGCCCGGACATGCAGAAAAACGACCAGCAGATCGCGCTGGGCATAAAGACGGCGCTGGCCAACCGGCGCACCATCGACCGGGTGATCGTGGGCAACGAGACCCAGACCTTCGGCTATGTCTCGCCCGACCAGCTCAATGGCTATATCCAGCAGGTGCGCGCCGCCCTGCCGGCCCGCATCAAGGTCACCACCGCCGAACCCTGGTCGACCTGGATGATGACGCCGGAGATCGGCAAATATGTCGATGTCGTGTTCGTCCATCTGCTGCCCTATTGGGAGAATGTTGATATCCGCGGCAGCCTCAAATCCACCCAGGGTTTCTACAACCACATCCAGGCGGAATTTCCCGACAAGCAGATCGTGGTGGGCGAGGCGGGCTGGCCGTCGGAAGGGCGCACCCGCGGCCGCGCCGAAGCGTCGAACGCCAATGAAGGATGGTTCATTCGCGCTTTTGTCCAACTGGCGATGGAGAAGGGCTGGGATTATTATCTGCTTGAGGCCTATGACGAGCCCTGGAAAGACGCCAATGAAGGCGTGGCCGGGCGCTATTGGGGCCTGTTCGACGCCACCGGCAATCCCAAATTCGCCTTTACCGGCCTGATCCGCACCTTCCCGGAATGGCGCGGCTATGCGCTGGTGGCGGCGGTGCTGAGCCTGCTGCTGGGCCTGTTGGTGCTGGGGCGCATGCCGCGCGTGCGCCAGACCGGCTATCTGGTGATGGGCGGCATGATCGTGCTGGTCTCCACTGGCTTGTTGGCGCTGATCGACGCCACCGCCCTGGAATATGTCGATCCCACCGATATCGCCGCCATGATCGCCATGTCGCCTTTGGTGATCCTGGCCTGCGCGGTGATCCTGACCGAAGGCATCGAGATGGCCGCAAGCCTGTGGCGGGTGGAGCGCCGCGTCGTGCGGGTGGGAATTCCGGAACAGAGTCCGCGCGTCTCCATCCATGTGCCGACCTATAACGAGCCGCCGCAGATGGTGATCGAAACCCTGAACGCGCTGGCACGGCTGGACTATGACAATTTCGAAGTGATCATTCTGGACAACAATACCCCCGAAGCCGAAACCTGGCGCCCGGTAGAAGCCCATTGCCGCACGCTCAATGCCGAACCGGGCGGCGCGCGCTTCCGGTTCTTCCATTTCGACGGGCTGAAGGGTTTCAAGGGCGGCGCGCTGAACCGCGCTTTGGCGCTGACCGATCCTGCCGCCCACTATGTCGCGGTGATCGACAGCGACTATCAGGTGCAGCCTTTCTGGCTGCGCCGGGTCATTCCCTATTTTGCTTCGCCGGGTATCGCTTTGGTGCAAGGGCCGCAGGATTACCGCGATGCAGGCCAGAGCCTGTTCAAGGCAATGGCCTATGAGGAATATCGCGGCTTCTTTCACATCGGCATGGTGGAGCGCAATGAGCACAATGCCATCATCCAGCACGGCACCATGACCATCGTCGCCAAGGACGCATTGGAGGAAGTGGGCGGCTGGAGCGAATGGTGCATCACCGAGGATACCGAGCTGGGCCTCAAGCTGTTCGAGGCCGGCCATGAGGCCGCTTATGTGCCGCAGAGCATGGGCTCCGGCCTGATGCCCGACACGCTGGAGGCTTTCATGACCCAGCGCTACCGCTGGGTCTATGGCGCCATGCAGATGCTCAAGCGCCATGCCGGCGCGATCTTCGCGGGCGGTTCCGCCTTGTCCTGGCCGCAGCGTTACCAGTTCCTGTCCGGCTGGTTGCCCTGGATCAGTGACGGGCTGGGCATGGTGGTCACCTTGATGGCGATTGTCTGGACGGTGCTGATGTGGCTGCTGCCCAGCATGATCGACGTGCCCATGCCGGCATTGTCGGCCGCGGCGATGGCGTTGTTCGCCACCAAGCTGCTCAAGACCTTGCTGCTCTATCCGCCCAAGGTCGGCTCGGGCTTCAAAGGCGCGCTTGCCGCGTCGGTCGCGGGACTGTCGCTGACCCACACGGTCGGCAAGGCGGTGTGGACGGGGCTGTTTACGTCGGCCAAGCCGTTCCTGCGCACGCCCAAATGCGCCGATCCTGCCGATTTCGCCCAGGTGCTGCGTGTGGTGTGGCAGGAAGCGGCGCTGCTGACCCTGTTACTGGTGGCAATGATCTCCATGGGCTTTGACCGCGGCTTCCAGGACCCGGCGGTGTCGCTCTGGATGGTGATGCTGGGGGTGCAGAGCCTGCCGTATCTCGCCACCATGGTGACGGCGCGGATTTCCGCCCGCTCCAACCGCACCCCGGGCGCGCTTTCCGCCGAGGCCGTCAAGCTGCCGCAGGCAGCTTAACCACACGCCTGTCATCCCCGGCGAGCACGAGCAATAGCGAGTGCGAGGGAAGGGGACCCAGGCCGGTACCACCGTGACGGTGTTTGGCGCCTGGGTTCCCTTCCCTCGGCGCGCGCCGCGCGCCTCGCCGGGAATGACACTGAGTGTATGAGACCGCGCCAACCCTTCTTTTTCCAGAAACCTGTACTATATTTTGGCTTGGTCCTGAGAGGTTCGCACGGTGATGAGCATCATCCTGTTCCTAATCGCCATGTACTGGCTGCCCACCCTGGTCGCCCTGGTGCGCCAGACGCCCTCGGCGCTGGGCGTCGCCATGCTCAACTTCTTCCTGGGCTGGACGGTGATCGGCTGGATCATGGCGCTGCTCTGGGCGCTGGCGTCGCATACCGGCCCGCATGTCATCGTGATCGAGAATGGCCGGGTGGTGCGGTCTTAAAGCCGCAACACGGGCGGGATCAGCTTGCCCGGATTGAGAATGTTCTTCGAATCATAGGCCTGCTTGAGGGCGCGCATCGCGTCCAGCTCCTCGTGACTTTTGTAGCGCGGCAACTGCATCCGTTTCATCACCCCGATGCCATGTTCGGCGCTGATCGAGCCGTCGAATTCTTTCACAATATCGTGCACCGCCTGCTGCACTTCTTCCCATTGGGAAAGAAACTCCGGATCGTCGCCCGGCTTGGGTGAATTGAAATTGAAATGCAGGTTGCCGTCGCCCAGATGGCCGAAGCTGACAGGACGTGCGCCGGGCACCAGCGCCAGTACCGCCGGAACCGCCTTGGCCAGGAAATCGGGAATCGCCGCCACCGGCACCGAAATATCGTGCTTGATCGAGGCGCTTTCGCGCTTCTGGGCCTCGGAAATGCTTTCACGGAGCTTCCACAGCGCTGCTGCCTGGGCCGCGCTGGAGGCAACCACCGCATCCGTCACCATCCCGCCAGTGATGGCGTCGGCCAGGCCGTCCTCGAAACTGGCGGTAAGATTGGCATGGGTGCCGCCGGTGGCTTCCATCAGCACATACCAGGCAGACGGTTTGGCAAACGGATCGCGACTGCCCGCAATATGCCGGGTGACGAAATCCAGCGCGATGCGCGGCATCAACTCAAAAGCCGACAGCATGCCGCCGGTATGGGACTGCATCGCGCCCAACAGCTTCACCGCGGCGGCGGGCGAGGGCACTGCCGCCAGGGCGGTAACCGAAACATCTGGCCGCGGGAACAGCCGCAGACAGGCGGCGGTGATCACCCCCAAGGTGCCTTCGCTGCCGATAAAGACCTGCTTGAGGTCGTAGCCGCTATTGTCCTTGTGCAAGGCGCGCAGCATGGGCAGCACCGTGCCGTCCGCCAGCACCACTTCCAGCCCCAGCACCAAAGCCCGCGTCATGCCATAGCGCAGCACATGCGTGCCGCCGGCATTGGTGGCGATATTGCCGCCGATGGTGCAACTGCCCTCCGAGGCCAGGCTGAGAGGAAAGAGCAAATGCTTGTCTTCGGCGGCGTGTTGCACCGCGGCCAAGGTAACGCCGGCCTCGACCGTCACGGTCATGCCGCCTTGATCCAAGGCGCGAAGCCTGTTCAGCCTTTTGGTGGAAAGCAAAATCTCGCCGTCAAACGGAATCTGCCCGCCCACCAGCCCGGTATTGCCGCCCTGGGTGACAAGGGCAGTGCCGGTATCGTGACAGATGCCCAGGATGGCCGAAACCTCGGCGGTGCTGGCGGGCCTTAGCAAAAGCGGCGACTGGCCATGATACTTGCCGCGCCATTCTTCCAGATGGGGCGCGATCTCGCCCGGATCGGTGGAAAATCCCTTGGCTCCGACCGCGTCTTTCAACCGGTCATGAACACTCATCTGGGCGCGGCCGCTCGCCTGAGCCGGTCATTGATGGCCTCGCCAATGCCGTGATCGGGGATGGGCGAAACCGCGATCTTGCTGGCGCTCTTGTCCAGCTCGCGCAGCATGGCAAAGAGATTGGCGGCGGCTTCCTTCAGATCGCCGCCGGGACTGAGATTCAACTTGGCGCCTGGGGCCTGGCCGAAACCCAGCAACACTTCTCCAGATTCGATCTCGCCTGCATTCAACCGCAGGCTGGCGCGCGGCGCATAATGGCTGGGCAACTGTCCCGGCGACTGGATCAAGCTTCCCGGCGCGCCCAAGGGGCCGATCAGGTCTTCGATTTCCTCGCGCGCGATCGCGCCGGGCCGAAGCAGCAAGGGGCGGTCGCCGTCAAATCCGATCACCGTGGATTCAATACCCAGGGTGGCGCTGCCGGCATCCAGAATGAAATCCAGCTTGCCGCCCAGACTTTCGGCGACATGCGCGGCGGTGGTCGCCGTGACTTGGCCGGACTGGTTGGCGGAGGGCCCGGCGACAGGACGGCCGGTTGCCTTGAGCAATGCGATGGCGGCGGGATGGGACGGCGCGCGTATGGCGACCGTATCCAGGCCCGCGCTGACCAACAGCGACAAGGGTGAATTCTTGCGGCGTGGCAGCACCAGGGTAAGTGCACCGGGCCAGAATTTCTCCGCCAGCGCCTGGGCGCGGGGCGAAAGTTCCACATGCCGCCGCGCTTCTTCCAGATCGGCGACGTGAACGATCAACGGATTGAACAAGGGGCGGCCCTTGGCGGCAAAGATGGCGGCCACGGCTTCGCCATTGGTCGCGTCCGCGCCCAACCCGTAAACAGTTTCGGTCGGGAAGGCGACAAGTCCGCCTTCCTTGAGAAGGCGCGCGGCTTCGGCGACGCCTTTGGCGTCGGCAATCGCGGTTTTGGTCTGAAGATCGATCATGGCCGGGCAATTTAGCGCACAGCCCCCTGATGTCGAGGGGCAAGGCCCTTGCAGGGTGCTGAAGCGCCTCATTTCATGCCATAGAAGCGACCAGGAGGGCATCATGTCGCTGGCGGGCAAGACCATCTTCATCACCGGCGCCAGCCGGGGTATCGGGCTGGCGATTGCGCTGCGCTGCGCGCGGGACGGCGCCAATATCGCCATTGCCGCCAAAAGCGTTACCGAAGACCCGCGCCTGCCGGGCACCATCGCCAGCGCCGCGGCGCAGATCGAGCAGGCGGGCGGCAAGGCGCTGCCCATCGCCTGCGATATCCGTTTCGAGGATCAAGTCCTGGCGGCGGTCGATGCCTGCGCGCAGCAGTTCGGTGGCATCGATATTTGCATCAACAATGCCAGCGCGATTTCCCTCACCGGCACCGAGGACACCGCGATGAAGCGCTACGACCTGATGCATCAGGTCAATGCGCGGGGAACTTTCCTGGTGTCCAAGGCCTGCATCCCGCATTTGAAGAAGGCGGCCAACCCGCATGTGCTGATGTTGTCGCCGCCTTTGAATCTGGCGCCAAAATGGTTTGCGCCTCATCCCGCCTATACCATGGCAAAATACGGCATGAGCCTGTGTGTGCTGGGCATGGCGCAAGAGTTTCGCGGCGCGATCGCCTTCAACGCGCTCTGGCCGCGCACCGCCATTGCCACCGCCGCCATCCGCAACATCCTGGCGGGCGACGAGGGGATTTCCCATTGCCGGACGCCGGAAATTGTCGCCGACGCCGCCTGGCATGTTTTCAACAGGCCGAAAAGCTTCAGCGGCCATTTCCTGATGGACGACACGTTTCTGGCGGAAAATGGCGTGACGGATTTCGACCGCTACCGCGTCGATCCCGGCAAGGATCTGATGCCGGATTTCTTTGTCCCGGACGATGCAACGCCGCCGCAAGGCGTCACACTGAAAGCCCTTAGTTAGGTCGTTTGTCTTCGCGAACCGGCTGCTCCTCGGGCGGCGTCCATGGCGCGACGGCCGGGGCAGGCACCGGCACCGGTGCGGCGACATCGCCGCCCTGCAACGCCTCGCGCACCCGTTTCTTGACGTCCGATTCGGTCGCCAGGAAGTTGCTGTTGCGAAGCCAGGCATGAATCACCAGGGTGGTGGAAATCGGTCCCAGCGTGTCTACCTCGACGGTCGGGGCGGGAGCTTTGAGAATCCTTGGCTCCCGGGCCAGGCTTTCCAGGATGGCTTTCTGCACCGCTTCGACGCTTTCACCGCGATCGACCTCGACGGTGAAATGGGTGCGCCGCGTCGCCTCGCGCGAGGCATTGACGATGGTGCCCGAAAACAGGGTGGCATTGGGGATGGAAACGAAGTTGCCGTCGTCGGTGACGATTTCGGTGCGGAACAATCCGATCTCCCGCACCGTGCCCGCCACATCGCCCACCTTGATCTTCTCATAGACGCGGAAGGGCCGCAGGATCAGCAGCATC
>Ga0097621_100000100_pt1 | contig 48202 bp, 44 predicted proteins | sample KBSMisM72_FD_73165 | JGI IMG/M metagenome (GOLD analysis project Ga0097621, IMG submission 73165) | Miscanthus rhizosphere microbial communities from Kellogg Biological Station, Michigan, USA - KBS Miscanthus M7-2 (version 2) (version 2) | ecosystem: Host-associated > Plants > Roots >... | reverse complement strand
CTCGGGGCGACGCACATAGACGAACTGCTCGCCAATGTGGCGGGTCATGGCGCGCAGAATCTCCATCGTGTGTGTCGTCTCGGCGGGATCCAAAAACTGCAGCGCCCAATCCGATACGCTCTTCGCGGGCTGGCGACGCGCGAGGGCCGGCGCGAGCGTCGGAAAGTCGTCGTCGGCATAGCGGAAAGGATAGGTGCGGGCGTACGCTTCGAGTGGGTATTCGGGCGCAGAGTCTCCGAAATGCTCGAGCGTCACCGTGCTGTCGAACCGCAGCTCCGTGGTCATCCCCTCAAACGTGGCGACGGCGACTGAGTTGTCGAACGGATCGTGCAGCCACCGCAGATGCGCGGGTTGCGGCGTGATATGGAGGCCGCTCCGGATCAACCGGAGATCGTGGCTGTCGCGCGGGCGAAACATCATGCGATGCTCGCCAAGGCCGACCGGCGCGCGATAGCGGTAGATCGTGGTGTGGCGCACCGTGAGCACTGCCATCAGGCGACCGGGTCCGTCCAGACTTTGAAACTCTCCAGCGTGTTCGCCCCAAATGTCGTGGCGATCGCGACGTCCGACGCGTCGCGGCCTCGCGCCATGAGGACGCGCCCGACGCGGGGCACATTGTTGCGCGGGTCGAACAGGTGCCAGCGGCCGCCGATCCACGCTTCGAACCACGCCGCGAAATCGCCCGCGCTAAACGGTGGTTGGGTGCCGATGTCGCTCAGATAGCCGGTGCAATAGCGGGCCGGGATATTCAGACAGCGGCAGAACGCGATGGCCAGATGCGCGTAGTCGCGACAGACCCCGGCGCGCTCCGTGAATGCCTCCGCCGCGCTGCGGCTCGCGCGTGCATGTTCGTAGTTGAACCTGATGTGGTCATGCACGAAGTTGCAGACGGCTTGCACGCGCGAATATCCCGCCGTTGTTCCACCAAAGAGATCCCATGCCGTCTGACTCAGCAGATCCGTCTCACAGTACCGGCTCCCCAAGAGGAACACGAGGGTGTTGTCGGGGAGGTCCTCCACCAAGTCCTGCCGTGCGGTGATCACCGCCTCATCCAGCTGGCCGGTATCGCTGATGATGCCATCAGCGGACAAACGAAGGCGGCCCGTCGGCGCGAGGAGACGATGGCACGTGTTTCCGAATCCGTCGCGGTACTCGACCACCGGCACAGACGGCTCGACGGTGAGTCGGTCGCGAACGACGATGTCGGAGGCGCGCGAGTCGTGCACATCGACGACCAAAATGATCGGCGTCGGCTGCGGAAAGCTGTAGATGAGTTCGTACCCGATCCGGAGCTGCATGATCCCGAGTGACCTAGCGCGCGGGTTCGACCCGCTCGGGTCTTGCCTGTCCCACCTGCCGGTATACGTCGCCACCGGTGCGCTTCGCGTGCGCGCGCGCATGCTCGAAGGCGACCGCCCACGGATGGAGCGGATTCTGGACCGCGACCGGTGACATGACGCGCCACAGTTCTTCGACCCGTCCCGAGGCCCGACTGCTCGGCGAGGCCCCGTCGGTCTCGTCCCGCCGGATCAGGACGTCCCGTTCGCTGTTGTATGACATGCCTTCGAGTATGACTGAGCTGCGTGTTCATCGCTGTAACGAAACAGACAGTCTGCTGATACCATCATCTACTTAGCCTCGCGACCGGCTCTCTTCCGTCGACTCCTCGCACACGACTCATTTCGGCGGCCGCTGCTCACGCTGTTTCGAAGGGATCTCTCATGGCACTAAAGTCGAAGCGCTCGTTTGACGCCCAGGTCTTTCTGGCGTCAGCGGGTGTGTCTCGGAAGATCGTCGAGTATCCGCGCGGAACGAGCATCTTCACGCAGGGCGATCCGTGCGACCACGTGCTGTACATCCAGAAGGGCAACGTCCAGTTGTCGGTGGTGTCGCAATCCGGCCGTGAGGCGGTCGTGGCGATGCTGAACGCGGGCGACTTTTTCGGCGAGGGGTGTCTCGCTGGCCAGGCGGTTCGCATGGGAGCGGCGAGAGCGACGACCGACAGTTCCATCCTCCTCGTGGACAAGCGTCGCATGATCGCCCTTCTGCACAAACAGCGCGGGATGTCCGACCGGTTTATCGCGCACATGCTGGCGCGCAACATCCAGATCGAAGAAGACCTGATCGATCAACTGTTCAACTCGAGCGAGAAGCGGCTGGCTCGCACGCTGCTGCTGCTCGCGCGGTACGGCAAACACGACAAACCGGCCCGCGCCGTCCCGCTCATTTCGCAGGAGACGCTGGCGGAAATGGTCGGCACCACTCGATCGCGTGTCAATTTCTTCATGAAGAAATTCCAGCGCCTGGGGTTCATCGACTACAAGAACGGACTCAAGGTCAACAACTCGCTGCTCACCGTCGTCCTCCACGATTAGGCCTGGGCGGTTCGCGATGGTTGTCCAAAAGAGCACAGACACATCCTCACAGCTCCGCTACCCTTCGTGCCACGAGCAGCACCGGCAGACGCCGAACCACAGTTTTATTCGAGACCGATCGCCTAACGCCTGATCTCGCGCACATTGGCGTTTCCCCCGAGCGTCTCTCGATAGAGCCGTCCGTCATGCTGTGAGGAGGAGATATGTCCCTCACCGATTCTCACGTTCGCGTCCCACCACTCGCGTTGGTTGTCGACCATGACCGTGAAAGCAGGTCCGACATGCCGCAACACGTCGCGCAACCGCCATCCAGTGACCGCGTCACGCGTTCCGAGTTCGACGGCCTCCACTGCGACACCCGCGCTGCGTTCTTCGCCGTCCGCCACGAGGTCGAATCGCTCCGAAAGGAGTGCCGCACCAGCCTCCGTCGCTGCGCGGAGCTGCAAGTCGATGTTGACCGTCTGACCAAGCGGCTCGAAGATCGCTAAGCGAGATCCGCGTCGCTCCTCACCGACACCGGCAATGTCCGACACGTCCCCGAGGGAGCAGGCCGCCCGTTGTTCGCGCTTGTCCGTGGCCATCGTCGCGTCGATGCTTCTGGTGTCGGGGTGTGATCGGCGGCGAATATCCGAGACTCCGATGCCGATCGGCCAACCGCGTTTACAGCTCCGATGTGATGAGCAGTCACCGGTGCTGCAATGTCACGCACTCGCCTTCGACGAGCCCGCGACTGACCCTGGCATCGGCCGTGACGTCACGGACACGGTGCATTGGACATCATCAGATGAGCAGTCGGTGTCCGTACAACGCGGTCGTATCAGCGCGAAGCAGGGCACGGCCATCGTGACCGCGGCGTGGACGGAGCGGCCTGCCGCGCCATCCGCCTCCGTAATGGTGGTCGCCGACGGCCGCCACGGGGTGGCACATCAAGCGTATGTGCTCGAGGGCGAAGTGCGGACATTCCCGACATCAGACGGCGCTGCCGGCGCCGCTCGCGTCACTCTGATCGACGACACCGGATTTGAGCAGACCGTCACCACGCCGTCGCGCGAAGGTGCGCCAGGATCGTTTCGGTTTGCCCCAGTGGCCGCGGGGACCTATCAGCTTCGCGCCGTTCGCGATGGGTATCGCTCAAACCAAGTGAGCGTTGTCCTGCCGGACGACACGCCGCGCAACATCACGTTACTGAAGGAGCCGCGGGATCACTCCTGACCATGAGATGTCACCTCCTCGAACGCTGATGTGCAATAACAGACAGACGTCGGCTTCACAACTGCGCTACGGTTCAGCCATGAAACGATGGCTTCAGACGCTCGCGCTCTTCACCCTGCTCATTGCTCCCGCTTCGACGGCGCATGCGCAGATTTCCTTCGGGATCCGCATTGGCGAACCGCCAGCGCCGCGCGCCTATCGCGTGCCGGCCCGACCTGGCCCCGACTATATCTGGGTCGAGGGTTATCAATCGGCGGAGGGAGGACGCTACAAATGGCACGATGGGTACTGGACGCGTCCGCCCTACGAGGGCGCGTACTGGGTCGAGCCTTATTACGTCGGCGGTCAGTACTACACCGGGCGTTGGGAAGGCTCACGCGGCAACGTCGCGCATAACCACCGCTGGGATCGAAGTCCACAGCGCGACGAGCATCACACTCCGAACACTCACGATCGCGACGACAATCGCCGCTAGCCTGCGCGCGCTCGGGATCGAGCGATCTCTCGTCGCTTCTGTCCACCCACGCCGCACCTAGTCCCGGAACGCCTTCGCGCATGGGCGAACCCGGAGTTCGTGAACGGTGTCTTCAATAAAGAGGGGCCCCGTGCAGCGCCTGTTGTCTCTCGCGTTGTTGGCCGTCGTCATCGCCGGATGCGGTAGTACATCCGGTCAAACCGCGATCAACCCTACGGCTCCGAGCGGGCCGTTCGTCGCGCGGCTCGCTATCAATCAGAACAGCTACAACTTTCCGGCCACGTCGATCGGTCAGGTCGCAAACAGCCCGACGTTCGATCTGTCGGCGACCGGCAACGGCACCGTCGTGGTCGCAAACATCACGACCTCCAATCCTGCCGAATTTGCGTTGACGAACGCGTCGAGTTGCATCGGCGTGACGCTGGTCGCCGGATCGCCATCGGTCTGCAAGATGGCGGTGAAATTCCAACCCACCACACCCGGCGTGCGATCGGCGCAGATCACCGTCACGGCGAATGACGGGAGCACGGTCCTCGTCGACGTGTTCGGGGCGGCGATGACCGGCGGCTCGGAGTCGGGCGGCGGCGGAGGGGACGGCGGCCAATCTGCCGGCGCCGGCGGATCGTTTCCGCAAGCCCTCTGCGTGCCGAACACGACCGGAGGCATCTCGCTCAACGTGATCAACTCGACGGCGTTTCTGATTCAGCTGACATTCGCGGGGCCGCTACGGCAAACGTTTGCGGTTCCGCCCGGAGCGATTCAGGTGCTCGCCCTCCAGGCAGGGAACTACACACTCAGCGGCGAAGCACCGGGGACGACGAACACAACCTTCGAACCGAGCGCGTGGGCGGTCTCGAACGGATGCGACTATCTGCTGTGGCTGAAGCAGCGCTAGTTGCGCACGTTGGCGTCACGAGCCGCGCTGTTCGATTGTGCACACCGCGAAGCTCGGCTCGTCAGCTAGCATCGCGTTCATGTTGAACCTGTCTCGAAACCAATGGGCGGTCGCGTGTCCGTCCTTCGTCCTCGTTCTCGCTGCGTGCGCCGCCGTTGCCGGTGTGCCCGTGACGGCGACGAACGCCGTCTTGCTGCTTGTGGCATGCGTCGCGCCAACAGCCACGATGCTGCTCGTCTGGCGCGGTCCGCCACCACCCACGCCGGCGGAGCTGTTGTATTTCGCCAACGGATCCGACAAGAGAGGCCCGCGATGATCAACGCCAGTGCGTTCGCCATCGTCTCTCTTGGCATCGTCCTCTCCGTATCACCTGTCAGCGGGCAAACCCACGCAGATTATCGTGAGTTCGTACTTGGAAGTCCCGTGGCGCGGGTTCTAGAGCAGGTGCACTCGACCGTCGCGGATGTTGTGCTGCTGCATGAGCGGCCCGCGCTGCTGCAGGAGCTGCAGTGGCGAGCCCGTTATCTTGCTGTCAGTCCGAGCCTGGTGCCGAAAGATCCGGTGCAGCAGATCGTGTTCAGCTTCTTCGAGGATCAGCTCTTTAGGATCACAGTCGACTACAACCGGCTCCAGACCGAAGGTATGACAGACGCGGATATGGTTGCGTCCATCTCCAAGCGCTACGGAACGGCGCTCGTGTCGGCCGACCCGGCGAAAGCATCTGTGACGCTGTCCGCTGTTTCGCTCAATTCGAGCACGGACGTCGCTCGATGGAGCGATGGCGACGTGACGGTCGTTCTGTCTCGCAATAGGTTCACCGGCTTATTCCAGGTTGTCGTGCGCTCCGAGCGACTCAACGGCCTCGCCCGTGTCGCCGACGATGAAGCCGTCCGCGCAGAGGCGGCTGCCGCTCCAGCGCTGGACCTGGCGCGAAGGCAGCTGGCTGCCGACGACGCGCTAGCGGCGAAGGAAAAAGCACGGGCGTCGAATATCGCGACGTTCCTGCCATGAGCAGACGCCATGACACGGGACGTGGCGAATAGGGACGACGCGATGTTCAGGCTGATTGCGACGATGCGGCGCGGCAGCGCCTCCGGCATCCCGGCGGCCTCGGCCCGTTACCCGACGATCGAGAGTGCCCGCAACGGCGCGGCCATCCTGCTTCGCGACGATCGAATTCTGCGCGTCATGGTGGTCCGGAACGAAGTCCCGCCAGTGTATGTCGAGTGGCTCGAGCGATAGACGCGAGGCGCCATCGAAACGACGCGACGCAGCGGGTGGGGTATGATTTCTGTAGCTTTTGAAATCCATTTCCCCGCCGGCGAAACGCCCGTTCAACGTCGAGGCCTTTCTCGCATCCGCCGGACTTCGTCGAAAGATTGTCGAATACCCTAGGGGCGCGACGATATTCACGCAGGGCGATCCCTGCTCGCATGTGCTCTACATCCAGAAGGGCACTGTGAAGTTGTCGGTGCTCTCGGAATCCGGCCGCGAGGCTGTCGTCGCGATGCTGGGCGCCGGCGAATTCTTCGGCGAGGGGTGCCTCGCGGGACAGCCCGTGCGCATGGGGAAGGCGCAGGCGACGACGGACAGCACCATCCTGCTCGTGCAAAAGGATCGGATGGTGCGCCTGCTGCGCACGCAACGCGCGATGTCCGATCGCTTCATCACGCACATGCTCGCGCGGAACATCCGGATTGAAGAAGACCTCATCGATCAGCTCTTCAACTCGAGCGAGAAGCGATTGGCACGCACGCTACTGCTGCTCGCGCGGTACGGAAAACATGACACACCGGTTCGGGCGGTGCCGCAGATTTCGCAGGAAACTTTGGCGGAAATGATCGGCACGACGAGATCGCGCGTGAACTTCTTCATGAAGAAATTCCAGCGCCTTGGGTTCATCGATTACAAGGACGGCCTCAAGGTCAACCAGTCGCTGCTCACCGTCGTCCTCCACGACTGACCAGCCGCGCCCTTCAGACAACCCGGACGTTTTCAGCCCGCGGACCCTTCGGGCCCTGTCCGCGCTCGAACGCGACGGCCTGACCCTCGCGAAGGTCGTCGAACCGGACGTTGCCGCACGCTGAGTTGTGAAAGAAATATTCATTGCCGTCGTCTGCCACGATGAAACCGAATCCCTTGTCGCTGACGAGGCGTTTGACGGTGCCGTTCATGGATGCCATTGAGTTCTCCTGATTTCAGAGCGAGGAACGTAGGTTGCAAATCTTCCGAACGCCAGCACGTCAGTCACCAATCCGCGGCGGGCCGCCCTCGTCCTGCATGCGCGACGATGCGGCGTCTGACGACGCGTGTTCGGTTGTCGACCGACGCAGTCCCGCTACGAACGCCCGAACGCGCTGGCGATGGAGGAGTTTGCGTTTTCGGTCTTTCTGGAATCGAGCGCGGTCGCCGGTCCGTTTTGACATGCCACCAGCGTAGCAGCCGTCCAAAAGTTCGCCTGTGTTGTTTGGTACAGGCCCATTCTGGGCGCTGTGTGCCGTTCTGAACAGCGGACCAGTGCCTCTGCCGCTACAGTTGCGTCATGTGTGCCGCGCGCCAGTGTTGTCGCTTGTGAGCAGTCCGTTACGAGAGCTGCTGGCGATCGATCATCGGCGGGCCCTCGAGTTCTTCGTGGTTCGACTCCAGGACGTGACCGAAGGCACGGTCGATCGCGACGAGCTGCTCTACAACGCCAGCGTCTTGGCGCACTACGCCCAGGTGTCGACGCAGTCCGACGTCGACCTGCCGACGCCGGTGCATCTCAGCAAAGTCTTCGACCATTTTGTAGCGGACACGACGCTCCGGCACGACGCGCGGCTGATGGAAACCGCAGGCGCACAGTGTCTGCTGCTGGCGGGATTCTTCGAGGATCAAATGCGTGTGCGACACAACATCCGCTGGTATGCCGAGTTGGGCGCGGGTTTCTTCAGCCGTGCTGCGCGTCACGAGTCGTCGTCGCAGAAAGCTCGGTTGCTCGATGCCATCGCGAAAGGGTTCGAGCCGTGGCGGCAACGACACGCGCAGCTCAGTCGCGAATTGCGGGCGCAACCCTATCTGTTGTTGCCGCCGCGCCCGCCCACCTCACCGTAACAGGAGTTGAAATCCATGAATGTCAGACCGCTTCACGACCGCATCATCATCCAGCGCCTCGACGAAGGCGAACAGCAGGTAGGCGGAATCATCATCCCGGATTCTGCCAAGGAAAAACCGCAACAGGGCAAAGTCATCGCCGCCGGCAACGGCAAGTCGAAAGACGACGGCACGCGCACGCCGCTCGACGTCAAGGCTGGCGACCGCATTCTCTTCGGGAAGTACTCGGGGCAGGAGATCAAACTCGATGGGGAGGACTACCTCATCATGCGGGAAGACGAAGTGCTCGGCGTCGTCGACGCCGGCGCCGTCATCCAGAAGAACAAGAAGAAGTAGCAGGAGAGATCATGGCAAAACAGATTGTCTACGGCGAACACTCACGGCAGGCCGTGCTGCGCGGGATTAATCAGCTGGCCGACGCGGTCAAAGTGACGCTCGGCCCCAAGGGCCGCAACGTGATCATCGACAAGAAATACGGGTCGCCGACGATCACGAAGGACGGCGTCACGGTCGCCAAGGAGATCGACCTGAAAGATCCGTTGGAAAACATGGGCGCGCAGATGGTGCGCGAGGTCGCCAGCAAGACGTCCGACACGGCCGGTGACGGCACGACGACGGCGACCGTGCTCGCGCAGGCGATTTACCGCGAAGGCGCGAAGAACGTCGCCGCCGGCGCGAACCCGATGGAGATCAAGCGCGGCATCGAGAAAGCCGTCGAGGTCATCACCGCCGAGATCAAGAAGATGGCGAAGCCGGTGAGCGGCAACATGGTCGCGCAGGTCGGCACCATCTCCGCCAACAACGATGAGACGATCGGCAAAATCATCGCCGACGCGATGGACAAAGTCGGCAAGGACGGCGTGATCACGGTCGAAGAGGCCAAGAGCATGGAGACGTCGCTCGATGTCGTCGAGGGGATGCAATTCGACCGCGGCTACCTGTCGCCCTACTTCGTGACGGATCCCGAGCGCATGGAAGTGGTCCTCGAGAACCCCGTCATCCTGATCCACGAGAAGAAGATCAGCTCGATGAAGGACCTGCTGCCGGTGCTCGAACAGGTGGCGCGCCTCGGCCAGCCGTTGCTCATCATCGCGGAGGATGTCGAGGGGGAAGCGCTCGCGACGCTCGTCGTCAACAAGCTGCGCGGCACGCTGCACGCCGCCGCCGTCAAGGCGCCCGGCTTCGGCGATCGCCGCAAGGCGATGCTCGAGGACATCGCGGTGCTGACCGGCGGCAAGGCGGTCACCGAGGACCTGGGACTCAAGCTCGAGAATCTCAAAATGGAGGACCTCGGCAGGGCCAAGAAGATCACGATCGACAAGGACAACACGACGATTGTGGAAGGCGCCGGCGCGTCGACCGCCATTGAGGGCAGGGTCAAACAGCTGCGGGCGCAAGTGGAGGACACGACGTCGGACTACGACCGCGAGAAGCTGCAGGAACGGCTGGCGAAACTCGTCGGCGGCGTCGCGATCATCAAAGTCGGTGCGGCCACGGAATCCGAGATGAAAGAAAAGAAAGCGCGCGTCGAGGACGCGATGCACGCGACGAAGGCCGCCGTCGAAGAGGGGATCGTCGCAGGCGGCGGCGTCGCATTACTGCGCGCGTCGACGGCGCTCGACAGCATGACGCTCGGCGGCGATCAACAGGTCGGCGTCAAGATCGTCAAGCGGGCGATCGAGGAGCCGCTGCGCTGGATCGCGGCCAACGCGGGCCACGAGGGGTCGATCGTCGTCCAGAAGGTGCGCGACATGAAGGGTGACGACGGGTTCAACGCGCTGACGGACACCTATGAGAACCTCGTGAAGGCGGGCGTCATCGATCCGGCGAAAGTGGTGCGCTCTGCGCTGCAGAACGCGTCCTCGATCGCGTCGCTGATTCTCACCACTGAGGCGCTGATTTGTGATCTGCCGGAACAGAAGAAGGACGCGGTGATGCCGGCTGGCGGCGGTATGTATTAGCGTCACTCCGCGCGCCTGCTGACGCGGCAGGCGCGCGTGTATTTTTAGTCGGAGTCCCTGAAACTTTTGACGAGCGTCCTCTTCCCGCTATGAGGATACTCTTCGAACCACACCGAACGTCTGTGTTCCTGCGCCAATCCGAGCGCCACTTCCTCGGCTTCACCATAGTTCCGGCGTTCCGCACCCTGGTCGGTATGCCCGGGATAGGTGACGGCGTAGATCTGCTTGATCGCGTGCGTCGACGCATCCTCGCCAAATCGACGGCGAATGACGATGTCATCGTGGCGGAGTTGTGGCCGTTCGTCCATCTTGTGAGCGTAGCAGCCGCTCGAAAGCGCGTTTGTGCTGTTTGGCACAGCGTCGATGACGCATCCATTTGTTCACTTGACAACCAAGTGGAATGGAGGGAAGCTTCGCATCTGGAACCACTGGGATGCCAAGTGAAGCGACAGACCGAGTCGAGCTGCTCCAGGGAACGCTGGACCTCATCGTCCTGCGGGCGTTGGTCACGATGGGCCCCCAACACGCCTACGGCCTCGCGGCGCGGCTCGAACAGGTCGCCGAAACCTCGCTGAGGCTGAATCAAGGGACGCTGTATCCCGCGCTCGTCCGGCTGGAGCAGAAAGGCTGGATCAAGGGCGCCTGGAAGACAACCGAAAGCAATCGCGAGGCGAAGTACTACACCATCACCAAGGCCGGCATCCGCAGTCTGGAAAAACAGACCGAACGGTGGCGCCGTCTTGCGAGTCTGGTTGACAAGCTGCTGCTGAACGAGGGCTGACACGTGGCATCGCTTCGGCGATTCTGGCTCAGACTGATTAATGCCTGCCGGCCGTCGCGCGCGGAGCCGGATCTCCACCGCGAGCTCGCCTCACACCTTCAGCTGATCGAAGACGACTTTCGGCGCCGCGGCCTTTCGCGTCAGGACGCGAGTCTCGCGGCGAAACGAGCATTCGGCGGCGTGGAGCATGCGAAGGATCGCCATCGTGATGCTCGATCGTTCGTGTGGATCGACGATGCGCGCCGCGACCTTCGCTACGCGCTGCGGATGCTGCGCCGCTCGCCGGGCTTCACTGCAGTGGCCATCCTCACGCTGGCGCTCGGGATCGGCGCCACCTCGGCCATGTTCAGCGTCGTCCGCACCGTGATGCTGGAGCCGCTGCCCTACCGCGACCCGCAGCGTATTGTCGCCGTCTGGGAAACCAATCGCGGCGGCACCAGCCGCAACGTGATCGCCGCCGCCAACTTCGTCGCCTGGCGCGAGCGGACGCGGACGCTCGAGCACCTTGGAATGGTGGAGCCGACGAATCTGGTCGTGATCATCGACGGCCAGCCCTCGAATGTTTCGGGGCTGACCATGTCGGCCGACGTCTTTACCGCGCTCGGCGTGCAGCCCGCGCTGGGCCGCGCGTACACCGTCGAAGAAGATCTCGCCGGACACGGCACGGTCGTCGTCCTGTCGTACGAGTTCTGGCAAAGCCGCCTCGGCGGACGCGACGTACTTGGAATGGCGCTCAGCACCGGCAGCGGGCCGGTGACAGTGATTGGCGTCATGCCGCCTGCATTCACGGTGGTCGGGCAGAAGGCTGACTTCCTGGTCCCGTACGGTCAGACGCTCGAGCAGCTCCGCGCCGTCAGCGGACGCGGAAGCTCGTACGCCATCGCGCGTCTTCGCGACGGCGTGTCGTTCGAGCTGGCGGCGAGCGAGATGCGCGGCATCTTCGCCGATCTCGAACGTGAATTCCCGCGGCGCAACGCCAGGCGCACGGTGATGCTCCTGCCACTGCAGGAGCAGATGGTTGGAGACATTCGGCCGGCGTTGCTCGCGCTGATGGCCGCAGTGGGATTGGTGCTGCTCGTCGGCTGTGTCAATGTGGCGAATCTTCTGCTGGCGCGCAGCGCCGCACGCGAGCGCGAAATCGGACTGCGCACGGCGTTGGGCGCCCGGCGCGGGCGGCTGGTGCGTCAGATGTTGACGGAGAGCCTCGTCCTTGCCGCGGGCGGCGGGCTCGCGGGATTGGGCGTCGCGGCGCTCTGTCATCGCGGCCTGCTCCTGCTCGTGAGCGATCGGATCCCGGTGCCACGGCTGGACCAGATGTCGCTGGATCTGCCGGTTGTCGCCTTCACCCTCGTGGCCGCGCTTGTAACAGGCGTCACGTTTGGCGTCGTTCCCGCATTCGTCTCGACCAGCCGCGCGCGCGACGCGATACGCGAGGGCGGCCGTCACAGCGTCGGCCGCCGGCTGCAGCGCGTGCTTCGTTCGCTGGTCGTCGTCGAGGTCGCGCTGTCGCTCGTGCTCTTGGCCGGCGCGGGGCTGCTGATGCGGAGCATGGTGAAGCTTCAGGCCGTCGACCTCGGATTCCACGTCGACGGGGTACTCACCGCGAGCGTGCTGCTGCCGACGCCGCGCTATGACTTCCTCGCATCCGGCAATCTCTTTCGCGATGCGATGACGAGAATCGCCGCGCTCCCAGGCGTTCAGTCGGTTGCGGGAGCGTCGTGCATGCCGCTTCCGTTTCCCTGCATCGGTACGACGTTCTGGCGCGTCGATCGGCCGCGGCCAGCGGACGGACAGAGCCCGACGAGCCAGGTCCGGCCGATCACGCCGGGCTTCTTCACCACGCTCGGCATTCAACAGATTGCAGGACGCGATTTCTCCGATTCGGATACAGGTGACTCGACACCGGTCGCGATCATCAGCCAGGAGGTGGCCCGCCGCCAGTTCGCGGACGGCTCACCCCTGGGCCGGCGACTCCGAATCAACGTGAACCATGCCAACGGCAGGGACGACGTGGAATGGACGATCGTCGGCGTGGTTGGCAACATGCGATCGGCGCTTGACGGACCCTTTCAGCAGACAATCTTCATTCCCAGAACGCAGCGTCCCTCAGGCTACATCGCGTACTTCGTGCGGACGCGCCAGGATCCGCTCGCGCTCGCATCGAGCCTGACCCGCGTCGTGCACGCGATGGAACCGGAAGCGCCCGTCAACATCCGCACCCTCGACGAGGTCGTCGGCCGCACGATCGCCCGTCCGCGCGCGATCTCGGTGCTGGGCAGCATCTTCGCTCTTGTCGCGCTCGTGCTCGCAGCGGTCGGCGTGTACGGCGTCATGGCGTACTCGGTGAAAGAGCGGACCCAGGAGATCGGTGTGCGCATGGCGCTGGGCGCGTCCGCGGCGTCGGTGTTCCGGCTGATGCTGGGTCAGGCGCTGCGCCTGGTCCTCGCCGGCATTGCCGCCGGACTCTTGGCCGCTGCCGCGCTGACGCGCCTGCTCGCGGGATTGCTGTTCGAGGTCGAACCCCTCGATGCGTTGACATTTGCCGCGACTTCGCTCGCTCTGCTCACCATTGCTGGCATCGCGGCGTACGTTCCCGCGCGGCGCGGCATGCTGATGGCTCCCGTCGAGGCGCTCCGAACGAACTAGAGACTCACGCCTCCAATTGATAAATCTCCCGGCGTCCGTGGTCGATCAGATCGTGGTAGCCCTGCATGGCGTCCTGGAATTCCTTGAGCTCCATCGATTCGCGCGACTTCTTCGCATATTCTTCGAGGCTCGGCACGTTGACTTCTGCCACGACGGTCCAATAACGCTCGGCGCTGACGTCAGTCATCACGCGCATTGGGCCGAACCCCAGCGTCTCGATCAGTTTCGACAGCGCGACGAACTTCTGAACCATCGGTCGAACCTGACCGGGTTTGCAGTACATGATGTCTCGGACGACAAACATAGCGCCTCCTCTTGATGCCAAGCGGCCGTAGCTACCGTGTGGACAGGGCCACGCCGTTTGTCGCCTTCGCAATGAGTGCGTGCACCAGAACCACGTTCTTCACAACTTCGGCTGTCTGTGCCTGCGACATGAAACCTCGCTTCAACGCTTCTTCCACACGCCGACCGTCACGCCTGCCGTCAGTTCGAACTCGTCGCCGCGCAGATGGAGAACTTGCGTACCGGTAGCCGTGGTCAGCGTCTCGCTGGGTCGCGTGACGAGGTAGGCTGCGCTGACGCCGATTCCCACATGTCTGAACACGTCGTACCACGCGGCGACTTCAGGCTTGAGCACCGCGCTGTTGCCGACACTGACTCCCAGCAGCGTCACTCCGGCACTGGCGAATGTCGGACCGGCGGCGCTGGCGACTGAGAAATCGTTGAACGAGTAGCCGGCGCTCATGCTGGCCGACGCCGAAAACCTGCCGATCTTCTTGGTGTGGCCATAGCCGGCGAGCAGCGCCCTCGTGCGCAAGGTGCCGAACGGCGCATTGGCCGAGTTGTAATCTGTGCTGTGCCAATCGATGCCGAACGTCGGCCCCCAGCCGGAGTGGAAGCTGTGCCAGCGATAGACGAACGCGACGCCTCGCGCTGAATTGCCGTCGTTGTTGGTGGGTTTGTTGAACGTGATGCCCGCTCCGATGCCCATGTGGGCGACGGCTGAATCGAGGTCCGGGATGTCCGCGTGAGCACGGCCGGCCAGCATCAAAGCGAGGATCGAGAGAGTGACTGGGCGTATCAGGTTCATTGTCCGGTCTCTCTGTGCAAAGCCAGCGCCGCACACGACGAGGGGTGCGCCAGTCTCCGGTCACGAGCCTTCGCGATCGCCGCGCGGCGCGTTGTGAGCGTCCACCTCGTTACTCGCGATTCCCGTCGTTGACGCGCTCCTCGATTCGCTGAGCCGTGATCTGCGCTACGCGCCGGTGTTCGGTGTGGCGCTCCGGCACATTGCGCCTGGCGCGACGGGATCGAGTTCTTCCGCTGGGCTGAGTCTCTCCCCTTCGATGTATCTCACCTATGCCGAACAGAACGGGACCTTTCAATCGCTGGGTCGGCCAGCCGTGAGATCGGACGCCGCCGAGCGATTCAATCGGTTTTTTGGCGAATTGGTGAGGACGATCGCCGATGCGCCTGCTGCGCCAACGTGGAAAGCAGGCAATTCGTTCGGGCGCTGATCCTAGTCCAGACGCACCAGGCCGCGGCGCGTGGCGACCTTCACCGCCTCGGTTCGGCTGGTCGCGCCAAGCTTCTCGAACAGATGCGCCAAGTGCGTTTTGACGGTGCGCTCGCTGATGTCGAGAGCCGAGGCGATCTCCTTGTTCGCTTTGCCGTCCGCGACCAGTTTCAGCGTGGCTATTTCGCGCGGCGTCAACTGCACGCGCGTGACGCCTTCGGCGAGCTTTGCCGCGGCGGCGGGCGCCAAGTACGTCTTTCCGGCAAGCACATCACGAATGCACTTCACGAGCCCGTCGGCAGAGATGTCCTTCAAGACGTAGGCTTTCGCCCCGGCCTTGAGCGCGCGCGAGATCTCGTCGTCCGTGTCGTAGGTCGTGAGGATGATCAGCCGCGCGCTGGGATCGAGCTCCCGAATCCTGCGTACGGCCTCCACGCCTTCCATGACGGGCATGCGCAAATCGAGCAACGTCACATCAGGACGATGGCGCGTGTATGCCTCGATCGCTTCGACGCCGTTTCCGGCTTCGGCGACCACCTGAAGATCGGACTCCTGGTTGATGATGTTGGCGACGCCTGTCCGGAGCAGTGCGTGATCGTCAACGAGTAGCACGCTCGCTTTCGCGATCACGACGACGGCTTCAGCTGGCGACATGGACCTGCGTCGGAAGCCACGACGGCTCCCAGGCGAGTACCACTTCGGTGCCGCTGCGTGGCGCGGTGACAATCGTCAGCGACGCGCCGATTTTGTCGGCGCGCTCCTGCATGCTCGTCATGCCGAAGCCCGAGGGCGAGTGGTCGCGCATGATGCCGCGGCCGTCATCAGCGACCGACAAGCGAAGACCGACGGCTTGGATGGCCGACGCCCGAATCGTGATGCGCTTCGCCCGCGCGTGACGGACCGCGTTTGTGAGCGCCTCTTGTGCGATGCCGATGACCTCGCGCTCGACCGCGTCGCCGAGGCGCGGCAACTCCTCGACGATCACGTCGATCGGCGTTTGTGCCGTCCGCTGTCCCAGCTCGGCGAGCCGCTTGAGCGCGGACGCGATGTCCTCGCCCGGTCCGACGTTCGGCCGGAGCGCGCTGACGGATCGCCGCGCCTCCGTGAGATGTGTGCGCGCCAGCTCGACGGCCGTGTCGACGTTCGCGGCGACGGCGACGGGCAGCCAGCCGCCGCTTTCACGCTGCGCCGCCTGTAGCTGCATCAAAATCGCGGCGAACCCCTGCGCCAGGTTGTCGTGAATGTCGCGTGCGAGCCGATTGCGCTCGTCGAGGATGGCCTTGCGGCGTTCCTCGCGGCGATGGGATTCGAGCAGACGGCTCTGGTGCAGCGCGAGCGCGGCCTGCCGGGCCACCGCTTCTACCACGGCGACGCGCCACCACTGCGTTTCAGGATCGGGATCGCCGGGGCTCGAGACCGTCATCCATCCGAGGTTCCCGCTGCTGAGGACGAGCGGGGTCGCGACAATCGTTGCGGATCCCATCCGTTTGACGAAGGCACAAATCTCTTCCGGGAGCCGCGCGTCGTCAGTGCCGTACTCCACCGTCTCGTTCCATCCCGGTCGATACGCAAACAGATGCGCCCCGAGGGTCTCGCACGGGAACCGCATTTTGCCGGGCCCCACCTGATTCCAATCGTCCGTGCGCGGGTTGAAGACGTGATCCTTGATGTACGCCATCCACAGGTCGCAGCGCGTGCCGGTCTCGTCGATCAACCACACCGCGCACGTGTGGCTCTCGCTTTCTTCGACCATCTCTTTCGTCAGCGCGCCGCAGAACCCTTCGATGTCGGGTTCTCGCACCAGAAGATCGAGCGCGAGCTTGACGACCTCGGTTTGCATGTTCGCGCGGCATTCGGCGCGACGCCGCTCCGTCGATTCACGCCCCAAGGCCGCGCGCAGGATTTCCGGATCGTTCGACGTGATTTCCGCTGGTTGCCGCAGGTCTGGTTCGCATCCGCCACTAGTCACGGTGTCAGCCCTCGATGGAATTATCGGCCAGTTTTCGTCCCGATCGCTCCAGTTTCGCGCATGTCCTCATGGCCGATCCCGGCATCGTCCAAAAGGACGAGATCGCCGTCATTCGGCCGACGTGCTGACGCATCACCCACAAGCGTGACGCTCGAGTCGCACTCCTGCCCGATTGTTTACGCCGTCGTGGCGCGCGAAATTAGCTGGCGTGATGCAACCAAACAGGAGGCCAGTCATGACACGGTTTATCGCAGTACTCGTCGCAGTCATCGGAATCGCGAGCGCGGATCGAACGTTCGCCCAGGAATCGGCGAGCGGGCCGGGCACCGTCGCCGTCACCATCATCCCCGGCGGAGCGACGTTCTTCACCGAGAGCTCGCACGCCAAGGGTCCCGCCTTCGGCAACTACGGCCTCGGCGCCGCGGTCGAAGTCAACTTCACTCGGTACGTCGGCGTCGAAGGCGAGGTCACCGGCGCGCTCGGGATCACGCAGAACCTCACGCAGTCGGGCGTGACGTCGAACCTCAAGACACCGAACCTTCTCAACTACAGCGGCAACGTCGTCGTGCATCTCGCGAACCCGACGTCGGTGACTCCGTACGTGACAGGCGGCGTCGGCGGCCTGACGGTCTTCGACACCGCGACACTCGGAATCTCGAACACGGACACATTCCTCACCGGCAATGTGGGCGCCGGCGTGAAGTGGTTTCACAGCAGCGGCCGCTGGGGCGTGCGCGGTGACTACCGCTTCTCGGCGGTGCGATCGAAGGACGATGCGTCGAATTTCTTCGGACAGGACACGCGGTACGGGAATCGCGTTTACGGCGGCGTCGTGATCAACGCCGTTCGATGAGGTCGTTATGTGGAAACGAATGATGGCCATGCTGGCGGCGACGGTCGCGATCGTCGCCGGCCTGGGATTCGTCAAGGTGAAGCAAATCCAAACCATGATTGCTCAGGGGGCGGCCTACCAGCCGCCTCCTGAGGCGGTGACGACGATTGTGGCCGCTGAGGAGCGGTGGCCGTCGACGCTGAATGCGATCGGCACCGTCGCCGCAGTTCGAGGCGTGACGGTCAGCGCCGATCTTCCTGGCGTGGTCGATCGTATTGCGTTCGAGTCGGGCCAGGCCGTTCATGAGGGCGACGTGCTGGCCGTGCTCGACACGCGCCAGGAGCGTGCACAGCTTGCCGCCGCGGAGGCGCAGCGCGATCTGTCGCGCGTCAACTACGACCGGATCCAGGGCCTGCTCGACGAGCGCGTGGTGTCGCGCGCCGAGTTCGATCAGGCCACGGCCAGCGAGCGGCAGGCTCGAGCGCGAGTCGGCGAGATCGGCGCCGCGATCGAGCGAAAGACGGTTCGGGCGCCGTTCTCCGGCACGCTCGGCCTGCGCCGCGTGAACCTCGGACAGTACCTCTCGGCAGGCGATGCGCTCGTCACGCTGCAATCGCTGAATCCGATCTACGTCGATTTCGGCGTGCCGCAGCAGGCGATGAGCGAAGTACGGGCGGGACGCGTCGTTCGAATCACGGCCGACGACCGCGCCGGAGTCGTGGTCGAGGGTCGAATCACGGCGATCGATTCGATCGTCGACGCGTCGACGCGCAACGTTCAGGCGCAGGCCACGGTGGCCAACGCCGACGGGCGCCTTCGGCCAGGCATGTTCGTGCAGGCGGAAGTCATCGTCGGCGCATCCTCCGCGGTCATCTCGTTGCCTGCGTCCGCGATTAGCTACGCCCCGTATGGCAATTCCGTCTTCGTCGTCTCGGACGTGAAAGACCAAAACGGAAAGACGTATCGGGGCGTGCGCCAGCAATTCGTGAAGCTCGGCCCCGCCCGGGGCGACCAAATCGCGGTCGTCTCCGGCCTGAAGCCCGGCGAGGAAGTGGTGACGTCCGGCGTATTCAAGCTGCGCAACGGCGCGGCGGTGCTCGTCAACAACAAAATCCGGCCCGGCAACAACCCGGCGCCGAAACCCGAGAACAGCTGATGAAGTTCACCGACCTTTTCATCAAGCGGCCAGTGCTGGCGATTGTCGTCAGCCTGGTCATCCTCATCGCCGGACTCCAGTCGATCCGCGCGTTGAGCGTCCGTCAGTACCCGCGCAGCGACATCGCCGTCGTGACCGTCTCGACGGTCTACGTCGGCGCGAACGCCGACCTCGTGCGCGGGTTCATCACGACGCCACTCGAGCGCGTCATCGCGAGCGCCGACGGCATCGACTACATGGAGTCGTCGAGCGCCCAGGGCTTGAGCACGATTACCGTGCACCTCACGCTGAACTACGACACCAACGCGGCGTTGACGCAGATTCAGGCGAAGGTCGCGCAAGTGCGCAACGATCTCCCGCCCGAGGCCGAGGCGCCGATCATCAACCTCGACACGGCCGACAACCAGTTCGCCGCGATCTATCTGGGCTTCTCGTCGGCCGATCTCGACCCGAATCAGATCACGGACTACCTGACACGCGTCGTGCAGCCGAAGCTGAGCGCGATTAACGGCGTTCAGCGCGCGGACATTCTTGGGGCTCGCACGTTTGCCATGCGCATCTGGCTCAAGCCGGATCGGATGGCCGCGCACGGCATTGCTCCGTCGGCCGTGCGCGACGCGCTCGCGCGCAACAACTACCTGTCGGCCCTCGGACAGACGAAGGGGTCGATGGTGTCGGTGAATCTCGTCGCCAACACCGATCTGAAGACGCCCGAGGAATTCCGTCAGCTCGTCGTGAAAGAGCAGGGCGGCGTCGTCGTCCGGCTCGGCGACCTCGCAGACGTCGTGCTCGGTGCCGAGAACTACGAGCAGGACATCCGCTTCAACGGCGACTCCGCGACATTCATGGGCGTGTGGGTACTGCCGACGGCGAACTCGCTCGACGTGATCGGCAAGGTGCGCGACGCGCTCCCGCAAATCCGAGCGCAGCTGCCGGCCGGGATGAAAGTCGGAATCCCGTACGACTCGACGGCGTACATCCACGACGCGATCGGCGAAGTGCTGAGAACCCTGACCGAGACGCTGCTCATCGTCATCGTCGTGATCTTCCTGTTCCTCGGATCGTTCCGATCGGTCCTGATTCCAATCGTGGCAATCCCGATCTCGCTCGTCGGCGCCGTGTTCCTGATGCTCGTCGCGGGGTTCACGATCAACCTGTTGACGCTGCTTGCGATCGTGCTGTCGGTCGGTCTGGTCGTCGACGACGCCATCGTGATGGTGGAGAACGTCGAACGGCATCTCCACGAAGGCAAGCGGCCCGTGCAGGCGGCCATCGACGCGGCACGCGAGCTTGTCGGACCCATCATCGCGATGACGATTACGCTCGCCGCCGTCTACGCGCCCATCGGCATTCAGGGCGGCCTGACGGGATCGCTGTTTCGCGAGTTCGCGTTCACGCTCGCCGGCGCAGTGATCGTCTCGGGCGTCGTCGCGCTGACGCTCTCGCCGATGATGAGCGCGAAGCTGCTTCGCGCGGGAAACACCGAACGTGGCTTCGCGGGCTGGATCAATCGACGCTTCGAGAGCGTCCGGCACGGCTACGCTCGCGTCCTGGGCGCCACGCTTCGGTATCGTCCGGTCGTGCTGACGCTCTGGGTCATCGTCGCGCTGCTCACGGTGCCGTTCTACCTGTTCTCGCAGCGCGAGCTCGCGCCCGCCGAAGATCAGGGGTTCTTCTTCGGCTACGTCCAGGCGTCGCCGAACGCCACGCTCGATCAGACCAAGCTGTTCACGGATCAGATCTACGGCGTCTACAAGACGTTTCCGGAGGCCGCCAGCATTTTTCAGCTGGTTCAACCCGGCGGCGGCATGGGCGGCATGGTGACGAAGCCGTGGAGCGAACGGACCAAGACGACACAGCAACTGATGATGGAGGCGATGGCGCCGCTGTCGAAAATCGCCGGCGTGCGCGTCATCCCGCAGGCCCCGCCGGCCCTGCCGGGCGGCGGCAACTTCCCAATCGACCTCGTGATCGCGTCGGCGGGGGACCCGAAACAACTGAGCGAGCTGGCGGAGCAACTGGTCAAGAAGGCGTTCGCGAGCGGCATGTTCATTTACGCGGACGCGGACGTGAAATTCGATCAGCCGCAGGCCGAAGTCGTCTTCGATCGCGACAAGCTGCGTTCGCAAGGCGTCGATCTCAGTCAGGCGGGACGCGATCTCTCGACGCTCATCGGCGCCAACTACGTCAACCGGTTCAGCATCGACGGGCGGAGCTACAAGGTGATTCCACAAGTGGCACGGGTGGACAGGCTGACGCCGGATCAACTCTCGCAGATCTACGTCACCGGTTCGCACGATCGGCTCGTGCCGTTGTCGACGTTCGCGACCCTGAAGACGACGACCGAGCCGCGCGACCTGAAGAAGTTTCAGCAGCTCAACGCCGTGCGCATCCAGGGCGTGATCCCCCCGCCGGTGCCGCTGGACCAGGCGCTCGGATTTCTCGAGACGGAAGCGCGCAAGATTCTGCCGCAGGGCGTGACGATCGACTACGCCGGAGAGTCGCGTCAGCTGCGCACTGAAGGCGGTAAGTTTCTCTCGACGTTTCTGCTGTCGGCGGTGCTGATCTATTTGGTGCTCGCGGCGCAGTTCGAGAGCTTCCGCGATCCGTTCATCATCCTCGCCGGCTCCGTCCCGCTCGCCCTCTCTGGAGCGCTGCTCTTCTCGTTCCTCGGCTTCACCACGCTGAACATCTACAGCCAGGTCGGCTTGATCACGCTCGTCGGGCTGGTGGCGAAGAACGGAATCCTCATCGTCGAGTTTGCCAACCATCTGCAGGAGACCGGCAAGGCGAAACTAGCTGCCGTGATCGAGGCGGCGACGACGAGGCTGCGGCCGATTCTCATGACGACGGCGGCGACGGTCGTCGGTCATTTTCCGTTGGTGCTGGCGACCGGACCCGGCGCCGGCGCACGAAACAGCATCGGCATCGTGCTCGTGAGCGGCATGGTCGTGGGCACGGTGTTCACGCTCTTTGTCGTGCCGTCGATCTACATGCTCGTGGCGCGCAATCGCGTGGCGGTTGCCAACCCGGTTCGCACGCGCGACGCGAGACTGCCCGAACTTGCGGAGGCTGTATGACATCCAGGACTCGCGCGTCGATCATCTCGGTCGGCGCGTTGCTGCTCTCGACAACGGTCGCGGCACAAAGCGGCCCGGCGATTCAACTCTCGGTGGACGACGCCGTGCAACGCGCCATCGACCGCAATCCCGATCTCGCCATCGTCCGGCTCGACACCGATGTCGAAGCGGCGCGCCTCGGCGAGGCGCGTGGCGCCTATGCGCCGGTGTTCTCGACCTCGTTCGGGCGATCGCGCAACGTGACGCCGCCGACGAACTATCTGCTCGGTGCGGCGGGCGTCGACGAAAAGGACTGGTTTTCAAGCACCGGTGTCCGTCAGCGTGTGCCGTGGGGCGCCGGCACGTGGAGCATCTCGTGGGACGCCGCGCGGACGACGACGAACAGTCCGATTTCGAGCGCCGATCCGACGCTTCTCTCCGGCATCGAACTGGCGTTCTCGCAGCCGCTGCTGAGAGACCGCAAGATTGACGCGTCGCGGCAGCAATACATCGTCGCGAAACGGAACCACGAGAACTCGGAACTGCGGCTTCGCGAATCGGCCGTGCAAACCGTGGCAAGTGTGAAGCGCGCCTACTGGGCGCTCAAGGCGTCGCTGGCGAACGTCGGTGTCCAGCAGCGATCGCTCGAACTGGCGCAGGAGCTCGCGCGGCAAAACAAGATCCGCGTCGGCGCCGGGCAGATTCCGCCGCTGGATCTCGTGCAGGCGGAAGTGGAAGTGGCACAGCGGCGCGAGAACCTCATTCAAGCGCGGACGCAGGCCGAAGACGCGGAGGATCATCTGCGGCGGCTGATCATGGATCCGGAGGACACCGCATTCTGGTCGGTCCGTCTCGATCCGACCGACGAGCCGCCGGAGCCGGAGCTGTCCCCGAATGCAGATGCCGCAGTGGCGAAGGCGCTCGACGGCCGATTCGATCTCGCTCGCGCGTCGCACGATCTCGAGAACGCGAAGTCGACCGTCGATTTCCTCGGCAATCAGCGGCTGCCCGATGTGCGGCTCGAAGCGTCGTACAGGGGCAGTGGCCTGGGCGGCACTGAGTTCCAACGGACTGGAGCGTTTCCCGGCATCGTCACCGGGACGCTGAATCGGGGATTCGGCGACGCGTTGGGGCAGACGTTTACGCCCGACTATCCCACGTGGAGCGTCGGCGTCACCGTCAACTATGCGCTCGGACATAGCTACGAAGACGCGAGCCACGCCCGCGCTCAAGTCGAGCGCCGGCAGGCTGCGCAGCGGATCGCGAGCCTGCGGCTCGAGGCCGCCCAAAGCGTTCGGCAGGCAGCGCGGCAGGTACGAAGCAGCGCGGAACGCGTGGAGGCCGCCCGAGCGGGCGCGTCGCTGGCCGAGCAACGCCACGCCGACGAGCGGCGGCGGTACGAGGTTGGGTTGTCGACGACGTTCCTTGTGACGCAGGCCCAGCGCGACTTGCTGCAGGCCCAGGTGAACCTGCTGCAAGCCGCGCTCGATCATCAATCGGCCGTCGTGAACTTCGAGGCCGTGCAGCAGGCGCCGCCGTCAAACACCGCGAACGGCGGCGGGCGATCCGAGGTCGAGCTGTTGCCGACGCCGTCGCCGCACGGGATTTTCCGCGCGGGTTCGGCCCAGTGAGACCCTGTCATGGCTGAAGGCATTCACGCGGCTATCGTTCGCGAAGTCTCGTCATGGGCCGGCGTGACGACTGGACGGCACCGCTTTGGCGGCACTGAGTTCCGAATAGGGCGGCGGGAGCTCGGGCATCTTCACGGGAACCGTCTCGCGGACCTGCCATTCCCGCTGCTCGTTCGCGACGAGCTCGTCGCCGCCGGCCGCGCCGAGCCGCACCACATTCACCCGGAATCGGGCTGGGTCAGTCGTTTTATCCGCGACGGCTCCGACGTCGCGGATGTGATCGAATTGTTTCGGTTGAATTACAACCGGCCTTGGGCACAGCCGGCGCGCTCGCCGTAGACTGGGTGTCTGGGTGGTTATCGATGACGACGCCAGAGGTCTCTCCGTCTCCTCATGTGCTCGACGCGTGGCGTAACGAACGCGTCTTTCCAGTACTGACATCACAACAAATCACACACTTCGCCGGCCAGGGGCGGCGCCGCACGACCACCCGCGGCGAAGTGCTGCTGGACGTCGGTGACAGGACGCTGGCGTCCTTCCTCGTTCTGAGCGGCGAGCTTGAAATCCTTCGCCCAGGCGCGACGAATGAAACGACGATCGTGACGCTCGGGCCGGGCCAGTTTTCGGGCGAAGGCAACTTGATTACGGGGCGTCGCTCGCTGTCTCGCATTCGAGTGCGCGAAGCAGGCGAAGTGGTGGAGCTTCATCGCGATCAGGTGCTGACACTCGTCCAGACCAACGCCGAGCTCAGCGAGATCCTGATGCGGGCGTTCATCCTGCGGCGCAGCGCCTTGATTGCGTCCGGCTTGGGGGACGTCGTCGTCATCGGGTCGGCGCACTGCACCGGCACGCTGCGCGTGAAGGAGTTTCTGACGCGCAACGGGCATCCGTTTCATTACATCGATCTCGACCACGACGCGGACGCTCAGGAGCTGCTCGATCGTTTTCACATCGAGGCGGGTGAGGTTCCCGTCCTGTTGTGCGGGGCCGATTCGGTCCTGCGCAATCCGACGAATGCCCGCATCGCTGAGTGCCTGGGATTCAACGACGCCATCGATCGGACCGACCTGCGAGATTTGGTGATCGTCGGCGCGGGCCCGGCCGGTCTTGCAGCGGCGGTGTACGGCGCATCCGAAGGGCTGAAGGTGCTCGTCATCGAGGCGAACGTGCCCGGCGGGCAAGCCGGATCGAGTTCGCGCATCGAGAACTATCTCGGGTTTCCGACAGGCATCTCAGGACTGGAGCTCACCGGTCGCGCGTATGCGCAGGCGCAGAAGTTCGGCGCGGACATCATGATTGCCACGGGCGCGACGAAGCTGGCGTGCGAGCGACAGCCGTACTCCGTGGATGTGGGGGAGAGTACTCGCGTCTCTTCCAGGTCTCTGATCATCGCGACCGGAGCCGAGTACCGGAAGCCGCAGCTCGAACGTCTCTCCCGTTTCGAGGGCGCCGGCGTGTATTACGCGGCGACACCGATGGAAGCGCAGTTGTGCGTGGGTGACGACGTCATCGTCGTCGGCGGCGGAAATTCGGCCGGCCAAGCCGCAGTATTCCTCGCGCAAACGGCGAAGCGCGTGCAGGTGTTTGTGCGGCGCGGCGCGCTGGCCGATACGATGTCGCGCTATCTGATTCGACGCATTGAAGACAATCCGGCCATCGTCGTCCGGACGAATACCGAGATCGTCGGTGTCGACGGCGACAACCACCTCAAACGCGTCCAGTGCCGCGACAATCGCACGGGCGATGTCGAAACGGCGGATGTCGCGCATGTCTTCATGATGACTGGCGCCGTCCCGAACACGGCCTGGTTGAACGGGTGCATCGCGCTCGACGACAAAGGATTCATCAAGACAGGCCCCGATCTCTCCGCCGAGGATCTCGCGGCATTCAACTGGCCGCTGACACGACCGCCGTATCTGCTCGAGACGAGCCGGCCTGGTGTGTTCGCCGTCGGCGACGTGCGCGCGCGAAACGTGAAGCGCGTCGCCTCAGCCGTTGGCGAAGGATCGATTGCGGTGTCGTTTGTCCACGAGCTGCTTCAAAAGTCCTGAGGCAGACCGACGTACTGCTCGGCGAGGCTGGTCATCGCGGCGCGCGAGCCGATGAGGTAATCGAGGTCGGCGAGTTGGCGTTGCCGATCGAACTCGGTCAGATCGGGAAGACGATGCAACAGCGTCGTCATCCACCACGAGAATCGCTGCGCCTTCCACACGCGGCGTAAACAGATCGCGGAGTATTGCTCGAGCCAGTCCGTGCTGCCTGTCTCGTAGAACGCTTTCAACGCGCGCGCGAGAACGACGACATCCGAGGCCGCAAGGTTCAGGCCCTTTGCTCCGGTTGGCGGGACGATGTGGGCCGCATCGCCGGCGAGGAACAGACGACCGTGCCGCATGGGCGCTGCCACGAAGCTTCGCATCGGCGTTACGCCCTTCTGGAGAATGCGGCCGACGTTCGGCTGCCACCCGTCCGACGTCGTCATGCGCGTGAGCATCTCCTCCCAAATGGCGTCGTCGGGCCAGCGTTCGATCGGTTCGTCGGGAGGCACCTGCAGGTAGAGGCGTGTGATGCTGGTCGATCGCATGCTGAACAGCGCGAAGCCGCGATCGTGATACGTGTAGACGAGCTCGTCGGACGACGGCGCTGCCTCGGCCAGAATCCCGAGCCAGCCGAATGGGTAGCTCCGCTCGTAGATCGAGAGCACGCCCTCGGGAATCGACGGACGGCAGACGCCGTGAAAGCCGTCGCACCCGGCGATGAAGTCACACTGGAGCTCGTGCGCCGTGTCGCCGTGCACGAAGCGGACGATCGGCGTCGATGAATCGAGCGCGTTCACTTCCACGCATTGCGCGTCGAAGTACAGCGGACGCTGGGTTGCGACGCGAGCGTCGATCAGATCTCTGACGACTTCGTTTTGCCCGTAGACCGTGATCGCTTTGCCGCCGGTGAGTTCCGCCATGTCGATGCGGTGACGTCGCCCGGCAAAGCTGATGAAGATGCCGTCGTGCCGCAGACCTCGGCTCTCCAGACCAGCGCCCACGCCGATCGCCGCGAGCAAGTCGACGGTGCCCTGCTCGAGCACGCCGGCTCTGACGCGATCGACGACGTACTCGCGATCGCGGTTTTCGACGATGACCGTGTCGATGCCGTTGAGATGGAGGAGGTGTCCGAGCAGCAGGCCTGCAGGACCTGCGCCGACGATGCCTACTTGAGTTCGCACGTTTCGGTAGTGTCCGCCTTCAGGCGGACGTCCGTACTTCCACTAGAACCCCGCACTGCAGACAAAATTCGCGGCGTCGTCGGTGCTGCCGGTGCCCTTGTACTTCGCGACCAGCGGGTACTGGCACAGCGGCCGCGATCGTGTGACGGCGCCGGTCTGGTCGCGGCGTGTCGCCGTCAGCGTCTCCGGAGCCTTGCCGTCTTCGACCCACGTCACCAGCGCGTCGAGGACGCCGCTCGGCTGCGGCCCTGGACCGCCGGCGCAGTGCGACACGCCCGGCGCGAGAAAGAAGCGCGCGAACTCAGAGGTCTTCTTCGCTCCGCCCATCTGCTGCTGGACGCGCTTGTAGTAGTCAATCGAGCCGTCGGTTGGAATGAGTTGGTCAGTCCAGCCATGCCAGATGATGGTCTTGCCGCCGTGATCGCGGAAGGCCGTGAGGTCGGGGTTGTCGGTGCCGATGGCGAGGTTGTACTGCTCGAAGGAGCGATCCCACAAGGCCTCGTAGGCCGCCGGCGTCATCGTCGTCCAGTCGAACTGCGGATTCTGCGTGATCCAGTAGCGCAGCCAGTCAACGGTGAACGGAAACGGCTGCGGCTTGAGCGGCGTGCCGCGGCTCGACGTGACGGCGTTCAAGTCGGCTCCACGCGCCTGTCCGTACCAGAGCATGCTGCCGTCTTCGCGCGTCGGGCCCTGCCACAGTTTGCGGATGATGTCCGCGTCGGCCTCGGTGAACGTCCCGCACTCACCTGCGGACGTGCCGATGAGTGCCTTTGGGTCGTACGTGCAGCGCTTCGGATCTTCGATGACGCCGTCCTTCACGCCGTCGATGCCATCGCAGGCAGCGACGGCGGCCGTCGTCGCCGCCGCGAGCTTGCACGACGCGATCGGATTCGAGGCGGTATTTTCGAGCAGCGAGCCCCACATCGACTGCATCATCAGCTTCGTCCAGTTGATCGCCGGTGCCGCAGACGCGATGCCGTTGTAGTCCTGCGGATATCGCTGCGCTTCCATCAGACCCTGACGTCCGCCGGTCGAGCAGCCGTTCCAGTAGGAGTAGCGCGGCGCCACGCCGTACATCGCCTGCGTCAGCGCCTTGCCGGTCACGGTCATGTCGTGGATGCCGACGTGCGCGAAGTCGCGGATCGCCTGCCAGTTCAGACGTCCGTTCGCGTCGAGCGCAAACGATCCGCTGCCGCCTTCGTGGCCGGCGTCGGTTGCGCCCGCGGCAAATCCAAGCGCCGCTCCCTGATTGACTCCGCCCTGACTGCCGCCGACGAATCCACCTCCTCCGTTGCCGAGGAAACGCCCGTTCCAGTTCGACGTCGGAATCGCGATCCAAATCCGGACTTTGTCGCTGGCCGGCGGATGCGTCGTAATTGCAGCCACTCGGCAAATGTTCGGATTGGCCGCGTCGATTGTTGCTGATTCGATGGTCGTGTTCGGCAACGCCACGCTCGCCAGGCTCTCGCACGAGCGAACCGGCTTCGCGCTGGCGACAAGCGGCTTCGGCGGCGCCTGCATGAGCTGTGGCGCTTGTGGCCCCTGCGCGGAGCCTTCGGCCATCAGCAGGACGACGATCGACGCTGAAGCACACCATGTCCGTGTCATTCGGGCATCTCCATTGGACGCCGATGATAGCCCGTGAGCGGGCCGTCTTGCGCCGTCCATCTCGGCGGGCATAGCGGCTATGCATTTTGGAAATAGTGTCGCGAGTCGTTGACTCGGGCGACTCAGTCGGCAACTATTGCGCCCGAAGGAGCGGTGACATGAGTGAACTTCAACTGCTGAAAGCGCCTCGTCGACTGCTGTTGCTTGTGACCGCGGTAATGGTCGTCCTGCTGGCGCAATGGCCGACGCACGCGGCGTCAACCGCGCGGCCCGAGGACGTCGGCGTGTCGACCGAGCGGCTGCAGCGCGTCGGCGAGCTCGTGCAAAGACACATCGCTGCCGGCAGTTTTAGCGGCGCCGTCACGCTTGTCGCACGCAACGGCCGCATCGTGCAGCACGAAGCCTATGGGCTGATGGATCTGGAATCGAAGAAGCCAATGGTGAAGGACGGCATCTTCCGGATCATGTCCATGACCAAGCCCGTGATCGGCGTCTCGGTTCTGATGATGATGGAGGAAGGGAAGGTCCGCCTCCAGGATCCGATCTCGAAGTTCATTCCTGAATGGCGCGACATGACGGTCGGCGTACCGTTGGCGACGCCGCCGAACGGGCGCGGCGGCAATGGTGCGCCGGCAACGCCGGCGGCTGGTGCGGGCAGAGCCGGTCGCGGCGCGCAGGAGGCGCCGCGGTACTACACGGTTCCCGTCGAGCGCGAAGTCGTCATTCGCGATCTGCTCACGCACACGAGCGGACTCGTGAGCGGACCGATCAGCAACTACGCCAATCGGTCGGTTGCCGCCGGGCCGAAGGAGACGCTGGCCGATTACGTGCCGCGGCTCGGCAAGGTGCCGCTCGAGTTCCAGCCGGGTACGCGATGGGCGTATAGCGCGGCCGCGGGGTTCGACGTGCTGTCGCGCGTCGTCGAAGTGGCGTCGGGCATGCCGATCGATCGGTTCGTCAAGCAGCGGATTTTCGATCCGCTCCAGATGAAAGATACGACTTACATCGCGCCGAGCGGCAATCCGCGCCTGGTGAAGCTGTATTCGCGCACGCCCGAGGGTTTGAAGCCGGCGCAGGATCCAGCGTTCATGAACGGCGTGTACTTCTCCGGCGGCGGAGGGCTGCTCACCACCGCAGAGGACTACGCGCAGTTCGCGATGATGCTCGCAAACGGAGGCGAGCTGAACGGCCGTCGCCTGCTCAGCCCGCGTTTGGTCGAGTTGATGGGATCTGTCTTCGCACCCGACACGCTCCCCGGCCGGCCGAAGGGCGAGGCGTATGGTCTCAGCGTTCGAGTGGTCATCGATCCCGTGGCGCGCAATTCGTTCTTGTCTGAAGGCAGCTTCGGCTGGAGCGGCGCGTTCGGCACGCACTTCTGGGTCGACCGGAAGGAACGGCTCATCGCGATCGCGATGACGCAGACGTCGAATCAGGAATTCCTGCGCGACTTCGAGAACATGGTCATGCAGGCCGTGGTCGGCTCCGCACCCGCTCACGTCGGCACCACGAATTGACCGGCGACCCTGAAAGAGTCGCCCCACGGGGCTGAAGACGGAGGTGCCTGTGAAGTTTCTGTTGATCGTTTCGTTAAGCGCCTGTGCGACACCTGCTGTCGCAGCCACCTGCGAGAGTCTCGCGGCAACCGCGTTGAAGGCGGCGACGATTACTCGCGCCGAGGTCGTGGCGTCCGGCAAGTTCGCGCCGCCCGAAGGCGGCCGGCGCGGCGAGGCGCGCACGAATCCGTACAAGGATTTGCCCGAGTTCTGTCGAGTCGCGGCCACGCTCACTCCAAGCAGCGATTCGGACATCAAAGTCGAAGTGTGGCTGCCGACGAACATGTGGAACGGCAAGTTTCAAGCGGTCGGGAATGGCGGTTGGGCCGGCGTCATCAGCTACACCGCCATGGCCGATGCGCTTCGCTCAGGGTACGCGACGGCGTCGACCGACACCGGACACGTCGGCGGGCGCGGTACGTTCGCGCTGGATCATCCAGAGAAGCTGATCGATTTTTCGTGGCGGTCCGAGCACGAGATGACGGTTCAGGCGAAGGCGCTGATCCAGGCGTTCTACGGGAGCGCTCCGAAATACTCGTACTGGAACGGCTGTTCGACAGGCGGGCGGCAGGGACTCAAGGAAGCCCAGATGTTTCCGAACGACTTCGACGGCATCATCGCAGGGGCGCCGGCGAACCGGACCGCAATCTCGTTGTGGATTGCGCACGCCGTGTTGAAAGATCCGGCAAGCTACATCCCGCCGGGTAAGTATCCGGTCATCCATCAGGCCGCACTCGCGGCGTGCGACGCGGCCGACGGAGTCAAAGACGGGCTCATCGACGATCCGAGGAAGTGCCGCTTCGATCCGGCAGTGCTGCTGTGCAAAGGCGCCGATGGTCCGTCGTGCCTCACGGACGCACAGGTGGTCGCGGCGAAGCGAATCTATTCACCGGCGGTCAACCCTCGCACCGGCGCCGAGCTGTTCTCATCGCTCGTGCCGGGTACCGAACTTGGCTGGGCGGTTCAGGCGCAGGGTCCAGAGCCATCGGTCAACATCGCCGATCAGTACCGCTACGTCGTCTTCAAAGACGCGAACTGGGATTGGAAGACGTTCGATTTCGACAAAGATGCCGCACGCGGCGACCGTCCAGAAAATCTCATCATGAACGCGACCAACCCCGACATGACCGCGTTCTTTGCGCACGGCGGAAAGCTGCTCCTCTATCACGGCTGGAGCGATCCACAAGTCCCGACGCTCAACACGATCAAGTACTACGGCAGCGTCGTGAAAAACCTCGGCGGCGCGCCCAAGGCAGACGATCGCGTCCGCCTGTTTCTCGCGCCCGGGATGGGTCATTGCGGAGGCGGCGAAGGTCCGAACGCCTTCGACAAGATCGGTCCGCTCGAACGTTGGGTGGAACATGGCGATGTGCCTCAACAGCTCGTCGCGTCGCACGCGATCGACGGCAAGGTCGACCGCACGCGTCCGCTCTGTCCGTATCCCAAGCTCGCGAAGTACAAGGGCGCCGGCAGTGTTGACGACGCCGCGAATTTCGTCTGCTCTGCGCCGTAGCGGCGATGCGCGCGTCGTCCCGATGGACGCTTGCCGCGACAACCGTCGGCTCCAGCCTCACGTTCATCGACGGCACCGTCGTCAACGTCGCCATTCCCGCGCTGCAGGCGAACCTGCACGCGACCATCACCGACGTGCAGTGGGTGATCGAGGCGTACGCGCTGTTTCTCGGCGCGCTCATTCTCGTCGGCGGATCGGCCGGCGATCAGTTCGGCCGCAAGCGCCTCTTTCTGATCGGTGTCGTCATCTTCACGGGTGCATCGGTGCTGTGCGGCCTCTCGAATTCCGCGCCCGCCCTCATCGCTGCCAGAGCGATTCAAGGCGTGGGCGCGGCGTTCTTGGTGCCGGCGAGCCTGGCCATCATCACCGCGACGTTCGACGATGCGACTCGTGGACAGGCGATCGGCGTCTGGTCGGGCTTTAGCGCGATCACCGCCGCCATCGGGCCGGTGATGGGCGGATGGCTCATCGATCACATCAGCTGGCGCGCGGCGTTCCTGCTCAACGTTCCGCTGGCCGCCGCTGTCGTGATCATCACCTGGCGATTCGTCGAAGAGAGCCGCGATCCGTCGCGCACGCACCAGATTGACTGGGCCGGCGCCGCACTCGCGACGCTTGGTCTCGGACTGCTCGTATTTGGTCTCCTGGAATGGCCGCGCGCCGGTGCGGACTCTCGACTGGTGACCGGCACGCTGGCCGGCGGCGTCGTGGGTCTGATCCTGTTCGTGGTCGTCGAACGGCGATCGCCGAACCCGATGCTGTCGCTCCAGCTGTTCCGGTCACGGACCTTCTCGCTGACCAACGCGCTGACGCTCTTCCTCTACGGTGCGCTGGCGATCGTGCTCTTTCTCGTGCCGATCAATTTGATTGAGCTGCAGAAGTACACCGCGACCCAAGCCGGCGCGGCTCTGCTGCCGTTTCCGTTGACGATGTTCGTGTTGTCGCGATGGTCGGGCGGTCTCGTGGCGAGAGTGGATCCGCGTGTCCCGCTGGCCGCCGGCCCGATGATCGCCGCCGCCGGCATCGCGCTCTACGCGCGACCGTCGATCGGCGGGACGTACTGGACGACGTTCTTTCCCGCGACCGCGGTCGTCGGATTAGGCATGGCGCTGACGGTAGCGCCGCTGACGACGACCGTGATGAACGCGGTCGAAGCGCGGCATTCGGGCGTCGCCTCCGGCGTCAACAACGCCGTGTCGCGCGTCGCGGGTCTCCTGGCGATTGCCGTCTTTGGTGTCCTGCTGACCGGCGCGTTTCGATCGGTCGTCAATCCGGGGATCGACCGGTTGGTGGATCCCTCGACGCGCGGTGTCGTCGATCGAGAGTTGACGAAGATGGCGGCGGCCGACGTCTCAGTGCTGCCGCTCGACGCCTCGCGACGGTCGGCTGTTGGCGCGCTGATCGATCACGCGTTCGTCCACGCGTTTCGCCGCGTGATCGTCGGAGCGTCGGTGCTGGCGTTCATCGCAGGCCTTGCTGGCGCCGTTCTTCCGTCCCGCCGGCAGCACCGGTAACCCGCTGGTAGCCGTAGTAAGTGGCGTCCAGCTGGGTTCGCTGCTTGAACATGAACAGGATGCGTGCGCGCGTCCGCATCAGGAATCGCTTTGGCGCCCACATGCCGGGCGCGACTTCTGATTGCTCGAGGGCGAACTGCGTGCCGGGCTCGACCCGTGCCAGGAACGCGGCGATGGCAACGGGACGAACGACCGTCGCCTCGACTTTGACCCAGTGGAAGGTGTTCTGCTCGATCCAGAATCGGCTTTCCACGCCCGTCAGCACCTCGGCCTCGAGGCTCGGCGGGCGATAGTCCGGTCGGGGCGTCGCCTTCACCACGTACGCGCCGACGCCGTTGACGGTCTGGTCGGCTTCGCGTGCGAATTGGAACGCTTGCGTGACCTCGTCGAGAAGCACGCGATTTCGCTTACGCTCGCGTTCGTATTTGGACAGCCGGCGGGCCCGTTCGTCCGGATCCTCGCGCTCACGCGCTGCGCGGGCCGCATCCTTCTTCTGTTCCTCACGACGGCGCTCGTCGTCAGCGAGCGGCTGGTCGTTGATCGCGACCAGGCACTGATAGGGGGATCCGACCATCATCGTCACGGCGTACGTCTTGCTGCCGTCCGGCGTCTGGTGACGCTCGGAATGGTCGAACTCTACCGATGCCGCCAAATCACGGTGATTGGCGGCAACGGATTTCCGCATGATGTCGTTCGCGTCCGACACATCCATGGTCGCGGGTGGCGGCGTCAACAGAGTCAGGACGATCAGAAGTTTTTTCATGGGGCGCTTTCGTCAGGCATCCATACGAAATGCAAACGCGGGCCCACGCGTCTCCCGGGAGCCGCACGGCGCGCAGTGCCGATATGTTGTGAGGTCCACGGCGTATAATCCGCGCGATCATGCGTCGCCTGTCTTTCGGCGTCGGGCTCTCGACCGTCGTCGCCGCGGTCCTCGCTGCATCGGGCCAGGCGCAGCCGAAGCACACAAAGGGGCAGGACTTCGCGGCGGCGATGCTGACCGCCGCGCCGCGGACGGGCTGGCCGACGAACGGCGGAAATCTCTACAACCAGCGCTACTCTCCGCTGACGGCGATCGATCGTGCGAACGTGGCCCAGTTGAAGGGCGTGTGGCGCACGCGACTGCGCGGTTCAGGCGCGGCGCCGCAGTACTCCGGCGAGGGCCAGCCGATCGTGTACGACGGCGTCGCATACGTGAGCACCGGCGCGAACGACGTGTTCGCGCTGTCGATTGCCACGGGCGAGATTCTTTGGCAGTACGACGCGCACCTGGACGCGACGCTCAGCTCCGTCTGCTGCGGCTGGAACAACAAGGGCGTCGCGATCAGCGACGACAAAGTGTTTCTCGGCCGTCTCGACGGCCAGCTCGTCGCGCTCGACCGGGCCACCGGCAAAGTCGCATGGGCAATTCAGGCGGAGCGGTGGCAAGACAACTTCTCGATCACCTCGGCGCCGCTGTACGTCGACGGCATGGTGATTACGGGTTTTGCCGGCGCCGATCGCGGCACGCGCGGCCGCGTCAAGGCGTACGATGCGAAGGACGGCCGGCTCGTCTGGACCTTCTACACGATTCCTGGTCCTGGTGAGCCGGGCCACGAGACATGGCCTCGCGACAACGATTCGTGGAAGTACGGCGGGGGATCTGTGTGGCAGACGCCGGCGGCCGACACCCAACTCGGCCTCGTGTACTTCTCCACCGGCAACGCGGGCCCGGACTACAACGGCGCCGTACGCGCCGGCGACAACCTCTACACGGCGTCGATCGTCGCCGTCGAAGCCGCGACCGGAAAGTATCGCTGGCACTTCCAGCAGGTGCATCACGACATCTGGGACTACGACGCGACGAATCCCGTCATCCTGATGGACGTCACGGTGGGCGGCCGTGTGCGCAAGGCGATTGCGGAGGTCGGCAAGACAGGATGGGCGTACATCCTCGATCGTCAGACGGGGAAGCCGCTCGTCGGCATCGACGAACGGCCCGTGCCGCAAGAGCCCCGGCAAGCGACCGCTCCGACACAGCCCTTTCCTCGGGGCGACGCCGTCGTGCCGCAATTCATCCAGATGGCTCCTGAAGGATTCGCGCTCGTCAACGACGGGCGCATCTTCACGCCGTTCGTCGGCAAGGATCCGACGATCGTGAAGCCGGGCATCTGGGGCGGCGCCAACTGGCCGCCGAGCGCGTACGATCCGCAGAAACAACTCCTATACGTCTGCGCGTCGTCGGTCGTCGGCGGTTACACGGGAGGCGGCGCTCAGAAATTTGCGGCGCCGACGACGGGCAACAGCTTTCTCGGCGGTGCAACGGCCTACACGCGCGTGGCGCGCCGCGGCATCGTCGCTGCGATCGACGTCACGTCCAACACGCTCGCATGGCGATATCAGTGGCCCGAGCAGTGCTACAGCGGGACGCTCGCGACCGCCGGCGGGCTGCTGTTCGTCGGCCGCAACGACGGACGCCTCACGGCGCTCGATTCGAGCAGCGGCAAACAACTGTGGGAATTTCAAACCGGCGCCGGCATGCACGCGCCGGTTAGTACGTTCGAGCACGACGGCAAGCAGTACGTGATTGCGTACTCTGCCGGCAACGCGCTGATTGGCTCAGCACGCGGCGACAGCGTGTGGCTGTTCGGCCTCGACGGCTCGCTTCCACCAGTTTCCCAAGGCACGCCAGCGCCGAGACAGGTTGCCGTCCCCGCGCCACGCAACGACGCCGTCGATGTCGTCGCCGGGCAGCGTCTCTACCAGCAGGCGTGCGTCATCTGCCACGGCGACTCCGGCACGGGCGGCCACGGCGGCGGTGCGTCGCTCAAGGCCGTCACGGATCTCGCGGCCACCATCCAAACCGTCACCGCCGGCCGCAACACCATGCCGCCGTTCGCCGCCTCGTTTACACCAGAGCAAATCCGCGACGTCAGCGCCTACATCGTCCAGGTGCTGGCGCCACGCGCCGCACAGTAATTCCATCCGCCGAATTTCCGGCACACAGTACGGCGCGGTATTTGCGCTCGTACTCCAGTGACGAAACCTGGAGGGCGCCATGGTGGCCGGATATGTGAGCCGCGGTTTCGAAGGTGTCCGCAAGGCGTTCGAAGAGAACTTCATTGGCCGACATGAGCTCGGCGGCGCGTGCTGCGCGTACGTGCGAGGCGAGAAGGTGGTCGATCTCTGGGGCGGCTTACGGAACAAAGCAACGGCCGAGCCGTGGGAACGCGACACGATGGTCATCGTCTACTCGGCGACGAAGGGCCTCGCCGCCATGACGCTCGCGCTTGCGCATTCGCGCGGGTGGCTGGATTACGACGAACGCCTGAGCACCTACTGGCCGGAGTTCGCACAGAACGGCAAAGGGCGAATCACGGTCCGGCAGCTTCTCGCGCATCAGGCGGGCCTGTTTGCGCTCGACCAGCCGATCGATCGGAGCCTCGTGACGGATCTCGATCGCCTTGCCGCCGTGCTCGCGCGTCAGAAGCCGGCATGGGAGCCGGGAACGCGCGTGGCGTATCACGCCATCACGCTCGGTTTCTATCAAGGCGAGCTCGTGCGACGCATCGATCCGCAGCACCGGACGCTCGGAAGGTTTTTTCAGGACGAGATCGCGACGCCGCTGGGCGAGGCCGTCTACATCCGGCTTCCCGAGTCCGTTGACGATTCTTCTCTTGCGACGATTTCGCGTCCCAGCTTCATCGGCATGCTGATTGGCTTTCCCTGGCGTCTCACGCTCGACGCCATGAATCGCCGCTCGAATATCAACCGCGCACTGGCCGGCTCGCAACTGCCGCACGACGAACAGCGGATCTACTCGCGCGACTTCGAAGTGCCGTCTGGCGGCGGCGTGACGACTGCCAGGGGCCTCGCGCATGCATACAGCGACTTCGCGACGGGTGGGCGAGTACTCGGACTGCGTCCCGAGACGCTGGCGCTGCTCGCGGCGCCCGCCATTCCTCCGGCGCGCGGCTTCTTCGATGAGTGCCTGAAGGGCGACGTTCGATTCTCACTTGGGTTTATGAAATCGAGCCCGACGTGGCCGTTCGGCGGCGCGCGATCGTTCGGATCGCCTGGGTCTGGCGGCGCTCTCGGGTTTGCCGACCCTGACGCGGGCGTCGGCTACGCATACGTGACCAGTCAGATGGGCACGCGTCTCACGGGCGATCCACGAGATATTGCTCTGAGAAACGCGCTCTACGAGGCGATCGGGCGGGCATCGGGGGCGTCGCGCGCGGCATAAGCCACTCGTCCCTACTCATATCAAAACGGCATGCACCGTTCATTGACACTGAACATATTTATTCGTACCGTACGACCCCTCGAAGGAGGTCATCGTGCGGTTACTCAGAGTTTTGCTCTCATTCGCGGCCCTCGTGCTCGTTCCGGCCGCTGTCTTCGCGCAAGCGTCTATTGCCGGAGTCGTTAGAGATACGTCGGGCGCGGTGCTGCCCGGCGTCACGGTCGAAGCAGCGAGCCCTGCGCTGATCGAGAAGACGCGCTCGGCGGTCACGGACGGGACGGGGCAGTACCGGATTGAGAATCTTCGGCCCGGCACGTACTCCATCACGTTTACGTTGACCGGATTCACTACGGTCAAGCGCGAAGGCATCGAGCTCACCGGATCGTTCACGGCGAGCGTCAACACCGATCTGCGCGTGGGCGCCGTCGCAGAAACGGTGACCGTCACCGGGGAAACACCAGTCGTCGACGTGCAGAGCGCGTCGCGCGAAACCGTGCTGTCGAAAGACGTGCTCAACGCGATTCCGACCGCCGGCTCGTATAACTCGATTGTCATCCTCGTGCCGGGTCTGTTCGGCGGACAGCAGGACGTGAGCACCGGTCCGTGCAATTCCTGTACGTTCAGCGCCCACGGCGCGATTCTCTCGGGCGGTCGCGCAAATTCAGAAGCGCGGCTGCTCCTGGACGGCTTGAGCATCGCGGTTCCGCAGGCAGGCGGCACCAATTACCTCACCGACACGCGCAACTCGCAGGAGGTGAACTTCACCACACAAGGCAGCACGGCAGAAGTCGAGTCGGGCGGCCCGGTGATGAACATCGTTCCGCGAACCGGCGGCAACGGTTTCTCCGGCAACGGCTTCGCGAGCTGGGCGAACGACAAGTTGCAGGGGACCAATTACACGCCGGCGTTGCAGGCGCAGGGCCTCGCCGCGCCGAACCCGCTGGTGAAGTTGTACGACTTCAGCGGGGCGACCGGCGGTCCGATTCAGAAGGATCGCATCTGGTTTTTCGTGACGGCGCGCTCGCAGGGCAGCTCGTCGTACATTCCGGTTTTCTACAACCAGAACGCTGGCAACGCGAATGAATGGCTGTATGTGCCTGACAAATCGCATCAGGCGGTGAACGACAAGACGTGGGTGAACGGCAGCGCCCGCCTGACGATGCAGCTCTCGCCGCGCAACAAGTTGAATCTGTTTTGGGACGAGCAGAACGTCTGCAGCATCTCGTGGGCGAAGTGCGAAAACGGCGGGAACTACGCCAACGCGCTCTTCTCGCCCGAAGCGAACGGCTACGGCGACCTGTTTCCGATGCGCGCTCAGCAAGCCACGTACTCTTCGCCGTTCAGCAACAAGATCCTCTTCGAAGGCGGCTTCGGTTACTTCTTCTCGCGCTGGGGTGGACGCGCGAAGGACAGCCCGAATACTGAATCGCTCGTGAAGATGGTCGAGCAGTGCTCGGCCGGCTGTGCGGCGAATGGCGGCATTCCCGGCCTCACGTACCGCTCACAAACGGTCGATCTGTTCAGCGACGGCCGCAACAAGAACGTGACGACCACCTGGCGCGCGTCTGTGTCGTTCGTAACCGGCTCGAAGAGCCTGAAGATCGGCTACCAGGGCAGCCTGCTCGGCGACATCCGTCTGGCCAACATGGGCCCCAACGCGCTGCGCTATCGCGTGAACAACGGCGTGCCGAATCAGCTGACGATGTTCATCAACCAGTATCAGAACGATCTCTGGATGCGCGACGACGGCTTCTACGCCAACGGCCAGTGGACGATGAACAAGCTCACGCTGCAGGGCGGCCTCAGGTTGGATCGTGCATGGAGCTGGGCGCCCGCGCAGCAGGAAGGCCCGACGCGGTTCCTTCCTGTGCCCCTGGTGTATCCGGAAACGCCGGGCGTCGACAGCTACAAGGACTTGCAGCCCCGTCTCGCGGCGACGTATGACGTCTTCGGCAACGGCAAGACCGCGCTGAAGGCGAACGTCGGCAAATATCTCGAAGCGACCATCACGGCGTCCAACTACGGCATCGCCAATCCGACGTCCCGCATCGCCCAGAACGTCACGCGCAACTGGACTGACAGCAACAAGAACTTCTCGCCCGATTGCGATCTGTTGAATCCGGCGGCGCAGGACCTCAGCGCGCAGGGCGGCGACGTGTGCGGCGCGTTCTCGAACGCGAACTTCGGCAAGAACGTGTACAGCAACACAATCGATCCGGCCATCCTCAAGGGCTGGGGCGTCCGGCCGTCCGACTGGGCGTTCGGCGTGTCGGTCCAGCAGGAAGTGATGCCGCGGGTGTCGGTCGAAATCGGCTACGTGCGCCGCTGGTTCCAGGGATTCATCGCGACGGACAACCTCGCGGTTTCCCCGGCCGACTTCGGCGCGTTCAGCATCGCGGCGCCGCTCGATTCACGCCTGCCAGGCGGCGGCGGACAGACGATCGGTCCGCTCTACGACCTCAACCCGGTGAACGCGGCCGGACAGCAGCTCTTTGGCGTGACGAACAACTACATCACCTCCGCGGACAACTTCGGCACGCAGTATCAGCGGTTCAACGGCATCGACATCAGCGCCAACGCGCGTCCGCGCAATGGCCTGACGCTGCAGGGCGGCCTCAGCTTCGGCAGGACGACGGCCGACACCTGCGAGATTCGCGCGAAGCTGCCCGAGAGCGCCCCGTTGAACCCGTTCTGCCACGTCGAAACGGGACTTCTGCCGCAAGTGAAGCTGATCGGGGCATACGAGATCCCGAAGATCGCCGTGCAGACGAGCGTCGCCTACAGCGGCAAGGCCGGCATTCAAGTGAGCGGCTTCGGCACCCCGGCCGGCGTCGGCGGCGCGCTTGCCGCCAACCTCACAGTGGCGAACTCGGCCGTCGCGCCGCAACTCGGGCGCAGCCTGTCCGGCGGCGCACCGAACGTCACGGCGAACATCGTCGAACCCGGAGTGCTGTACGGCGACCGGATCAACGAGATCGACGTCCGTTTCGGCAAGATCTTCAAGGTGGGACGCACGCGGACGACGGTCGGCGTGGACATCTACAACTTGCTCAACACCGACGCGATCCTGAGCTACAACCAGGCGTTCATCACGGGCGGATCGTGGCTCACGCCGACGTCGGAGATGTCGGCGCGCTTCGCGAAGCTCAGTCTGCAGTTCGAATTCTGATCGGTTGCTGCGCGCGAGGGCCCTCCGCATCGGTGCGAGGGCCTTCCGCGTTGCGTAATCAGCGGACTTTCGCGGCGGCGGCGCGCTCTTCGGCCCGCGCGCCCGACAGCGCGTTCGGCAGGCTGTAGTTCCCTTCGTGGCAGGCCCATTCGTACGTCCGAAGGTCCACCTTCGCCATCCCGAACGAGACCACGATTTTGTCCTGGAAGGTCTTCGTGTCAGTGACGGTCGCTTCGTACGCGAGGCGATCGTTCGCCGTCCGCGTGAATCGCTCGACGACGACTTTGTCGTGAGCATTCCCCGCGCCAGCAAAGCTTTGCGGGCGCCTGTTGAAGTTTCGCGTTTCGACGACGAGCGTGTCGCCCTCCCAGTGTCCGCGTGGGTCGCCCGACCAGCTCCGCAGCCTGTCTCCCAAATTCGGCCGGCTGTCGATGGGAATGATGCGGCGCGTGGCGTCCGTCAGCAGCACGACATGGTCTTTGCTCTGAATCAGCTGCACGTAGTTGCCGTCGAGCCCTGGCACGATCGGCGTGTTTGGTCCGAAGATGCAGCGTTCGCCGATCGCGAAGTCTTCGTAGCCGTCGCGCTTTCCGCCCTGAAACACCGCGACCAGCTCGAGAACCTCCGGAGGCAGGCCGGGTCCTTTGTTGTCGGTGAGCAGTTCGATGATGTCGTCGACGCCGGGAAGCCGCCTGATGCCGTCCACGAGTTTCGGCAGGCGGCCGTTGTCAGGGTAGCTAATCAACGAGGTGCGTAGATCCTCCACGCGTACGGAGGTGTCGATCCAGTCGAGGCCGACCGCTTCGACCGGCGCGAATGTCGTCACGAGCGAGAGGGTGTTCCGCCGCTTCGTTCGTCGGGCGTCGAGCTCCTCCGGCGTGAACAGCTTTCGATCGGCGAGCGACGCAGGCCGTTGAAACGGCACGTCGGAGCTGAAGTTCCAGACGCCGCGCAGATCGGGCTGGCTGTTCTCCGTGCGCGGCGCTTTGTATTTCACGTCAGGTCCTGCCGCGGCTGCGACTGCAGTCAGCGACGCGGCGAGCCCGAGCACACCCATGGTGAAATTCCGCACGGTTGGTACCCCCATTTGTTCCCGGTGACTAAGGAGGAGACGCCGCAAACCCAAGCGTTGTTCATTGTCCCCCTACAGCTGAGCAGGCACCAATTCTGCACACTCGGCCGAGCGGAGGGCGCGACCGATGCTCAGACGCGTGTTCGTGGCGACGCTGTTACTCACATGTGCGTCGCCGGTGTTCGCACAACAGTATGAAAACGCCCGGCGGCTCGGGGGACCGACGGCCTTCTATAAACCGCCGTTGACCGACGCAGGAAGCCTCAAACGCATGGCCGAAAAGGCGGCGATCGCCGACGACATCCGGACCGTCATGCGCGACGCCGGCATCCCGGAGGCCGCCGACGCGTTCATCGCGGCGATTTCGCGGGGGACCTCAACGCGACTCGCCGGCAACTGCAGCAGCGCTGCGCCGGGCGACGGCATCGTCGACTGCCAGGAGCCGGTGGGCTCGACGTACGAATGGATGGCATACAGGCCCGTTGTCAGAGGAAAGCGCGCGCCGGCCCGCAGAGAGCGGGTTCGCTGGGCGGGACGACGGCCGTTCGCGGCGTTTCTCGTCCGAGTGACCGTGAACGACAAGCTCTATACGTTCGTTGTCCCGAAGCCCTGCGCCAACGTCGCGCTCGTGTCCGTCGTGACGTCGCCGGCAGCCGCCGCCGCAGCGGAGCAGGCGGCGCGCGATCGGGCGGCGCGTGAGCAGGCCACGCGCGAGCAGGCCGCCCGAGATCAGGCGGCTCGAGATCAGGCGGCGCGGGAGCAGGCCGCGCGCGAGCAAGCCGCTCGAGATCAGGCCGCCCGCGACCAGGCGGCCCGGGATCAAACCGCCCGCGAACAAGCGGCGCGCGACGCGGCGAACGCCGCCAATCCTCCCGTTCAGCCTCCGGGAAATCCCGCAGGCGCGCAGTCCTCGACCAGCCAGGCGACGGCAGCGACCAAGGACCGCGACCACCCGTCGTCGCCGTTTTTCATCGACGTGCTGGCCGGCGGCGAACGGCGCAATCGGCCGGCGGATCTCTCTGAAGGCAAGAGCACCGATTACACACAGGGGTCCGGCTTCATCGGACTGAAGGCGGGGCTCGCGAAGCGATTCGAATCGAACTGGGAACTCGGCGGCGCGGTCGGCCTGGGCGCGATGTTCCTGTTCAAACACGACACGACGAATCAGTGGCCGTGGTTTGCCGAGCTCGAGGTGAACAAGTATTTCGGCCGATGGTTCGCCGGCACCGGGTTCTCAATCTGGGATTTCACACGCAGCGATCTCTGGACTCCATCCGCCGATCTGCGGTTCGGCATCCCCATCGGCCATCACCCGACGCATCCAGTCTTCTTCCTCGGCGAAGGCCGCTGGTACGTCGATCACCGCACGCATCTCGACACGCACTGGCAGATGTGGGGAGGCTTGCGGATTCACTTCTAAGAAAGACGCGCGTACGACTCGTCACCAACCCGTGACGAGTCGTGCGTGACGACTAATTCGCAGATTCGCTGTCCTTCACATCGTTGCCGTCTTCGTCGACGTGATGGACCTTGTCGCCGTCCTTCGCAAGGACTGGCTGATGGGTGCGATGCGCGATGACCATCGCCTCGGCTTTCGGATAGATGAACTCGAAGCCGATTCGCTCGCCAGGATAATTGAACGAGCGGATCGCATCAGGTTGTCCCTGCGCGGTCTCCCTGAAGAGCACGACGGGATCTTTTGGAATATTGCGCAGCTGATTCTGGACCGTCAGGAGCATCAGCAGCTGCTGCTTGCCGTCTTCAGTCTGCACTTTGATGACGCGGCGGCTCTCTTCGGTGTCGGCGAGTTGGAACCGATACCGCCCAGCCGGCAGCGTCTTGCCCGGCAATTGCACGGGCTTGCTGAACGTCAAGTACGTGAGTTTGTCGTTGTCGTCCGCGTGCGCCGGCACGCTCACACACAAAGCGGCGGCGGCGATCGCGATCGACATCTTCCAAGTGCGCATTGGTGTCCTCCTCGAGGCTAATGCCCGGACACATCCGTCGGGCCCCGGGCCGCCTCTACAACGTGCAAACTGACAGCCAGTGAGTAACGCTGAGGCAGGATGGGCGGGAAGGGCAGGACGGGCAGGACTTGCGGGAAAGGAGATCTCTGCTGTTGACGCCACCAACAGCAGAGATCCGACGTCGAACTAACTTGCGCGATAGGCCAGACGCGCGGGTTCGCTGTACGGGACCGGTGCGACCGTGGCTCGGATTTCGAGCTGCTCGTGACGCTCGACGGTCGGCTTGAGCGATCCGCCGCCTTCTTCGCCCCAGACGAACGTCACTTCGGTGCCGGGTTCGCTGTACGCGTTGTCGACAATCGCCAATGTCAGCATCGCGCCTTCGTTCGCGCTGTAGCCGCACCACGTCGAGACGCCGATCGTCTTGCCGTTCTTCATCACCTTGTCGTACGGCAGCGTCGAGTAGACGGCCGACGGGAAGTCGAAGTACTTCGTCCGCTTGTCCTTGTTGAACATCGTGCGGATTCCGCGGCTGACGTCATCCGGATGCAACACGAGCGTGACCTTCTTGCGCGGCGGGTTGGCGGCGATCTTTTCGAGGGCGTCGCGGCCGATGAAGTCGTGGTCGAACTTGACCATGATGCCGTAGCCGAGATCGTACGGCGTCAAGTAGTAGTCGCGGATGTCGTTCGAATAGAAGCTGCCGCCGAGCGACGCCGACGCTTCGTAGCCGTTGCCGGGCAGCCACTCGCGAAAGGCCTTCATCTGCTCGCCGGAATACACCGCAGGCATCGGCGATGGAATCCACCCCGACTCCAGCGTGTTGCTCGAGTACGTGCGAGCGCCTGACTGCCGCAGACCGAATTCCTGGCCGGCTTCGATGATGGCCGCCTTCACCGCCTCCCCGTCGTCCCACGGTCCGAACAGTTCGAATCCAGGCTGACCGACCATGCCGTGCCGAAGCGCGTGCACGCGCCGGCCGGCGATCTGAAACTCGGTCATGTTGAAGAACTTCACGTTCGGCACGGGCTTGCCGGTGGCCTTTTCCATCACCTTCATCGCGTTCGGTCCCTGCACCTGATACCGATACGCTTTGCGCACGAGTCCAAGCCCGCCTGGGCGCGCCGCCGACCGCTCGTCGCGTTCGAGCTTGACGTCGTACTTCCCGGTCTCGACGTGGTACTGCACCCAGTTGTGCACGGACGGCCGCCCCACCAGGTTGAAGCGGTTCTGCTCGAGGTGAAACAGAATCACGTCGCCAATCACATGGCCGTCGTAGTTGCAGGGCACGAACTGCTTCGCCTTGTTCGGACCGAAGTCCTTGAAGCTGTTGATGCCGAGCATGGTCAGCACCTTCAACGCGTCAGGGCCTTCCATGTACATGTCGGTCATGTGGTACGACTGATTGAACAGAATCGCGCTGTCCCGCCACGCGCGCTGCTCGTCGCGCCAGTTCGAAAACTCTGGGGGAACGACGGGGTAGATGTAGGGACCGGTCTGCGAATTCCGCAGCAGTTTGACCGGACCTCCCGCCGCCTGCAGCACATCCTCGAGACTTCTCACACTCATTCACGTCTCCTTGCCACCACGCATGGACAACAGCCTGAAATCATAACCGTACGGACAACCTCTCGAAAGTGGTGGCCTCTCCACCCACGGAGGAATGGAGGAACGGAGGACATATCAACCACAGAGGACGCAGAGGACGCAGAGGAATCACAGAGGGATTCGACGCGGACGGCCTGCGGAGCAGGCCGTCGGTATCGGGCGAAGAGGATCCGGATACGAGTCAAACAAGCGCGACTCGAATTGACTCGTATCCGGATCCTCTTCGCCCGATAGGCGCCGCTTCGCGGCGCCGCGTCGCAATCTCTCCTCCGTGTCCGCCGTTTCTCTGTGGTGGCGAGCGGGCTCAGCGTCCCCGGCGTCCTCAGCGGTTGCCAGTACCGAACCGCGTTCGCAGCGCTGTGAGCGTCCTGGTCATCGACTCTCTCGCGGTCCGCTCGATGACAGGGTTGACGAGAAAGCGGACGACCGATGGAACGTCGCGACTCAGCGTCAGCGACTCGCATTCGGCGACGACGCCGCCCGCGACATCCTGATAACGCCAGTACGCGTTCAACCGCCAGAGAAATCCACGGTCGTTGTCCGTGCGCACCTGGTGCTCCTGCGGCGTATTCGCATCGACGATCTCGACGATGCGGACGGCGGTGCTGGTGCTCGTCGCGCGCGACGGCGCTCGGCGCGTAAACGTCACGACGTGTTCGGTGTCATACACGACGGTGACGATGGCTTTTCGCTGAAGCCGCATCGACACGAGCATCCAGTCGGGTCCGCGCTCGAGCACCGCTGATTTCAGCACGTCGTCGGACGGAGGCGGTCCCTCCTCGAGCGCATCGACGAGCCGAGCCGCGGTGATTCCAGGAATCAGGACGGCGCCGAGCCAATGCTCCACGCGCGCCGCCGGCACCTCGATCGGCCGCCCGTTGTTCCGTGACGCCTCCATGGCCCGAACGATCACGTCGCCGGCGAGAAGGGCGCGGCGCGTCGCGACGGCATCGGATTGAAAGTCGAGCGCGAGAAACCCGGACGATGATCTCAACTCGCCGGCGATTCGCGCCTCCGTCGCGCGAGCGTACACGTTCCAGGCCGCGGTGGCCTCCGATGAAAGATGTGCGGCCACAACCGCCGCGGACGATCCAAGCAGCATCCCGACCATCGCCACTGCACGAGACACGCACCCCTCCTTCGCCATCCACTTGGGAATGCGAATTCGCGTGGGGGATCGGCTCACCGGCCGTGAGCCGAAATCCCGACGCGTTTCGCATCCCCCTGCAGAGAGGAGTGAGTGATGACCGAGTTTCGTGAAGCCACGAGGTCGCTGACGAGCGTCCTCGCACCAATCGAGCGGCGCGTTCTCCTGTGGATGGCGGCGCGGCTCCCGCGCTCGGTGAACTCCGATCACCTTACGGCGCTGGCGCTGGTCGCCATGCTGTTTTGCGGTCTGTCGTACTGCCTTGCGCGGGTGACGAGTGCGGGACTCCTGCTCGCCGTCCTCGGGCTCGCGATCAACTGGTTTGGCGACAGCCTCGACGGAACGCTGGCGCGCGTCAGGCGGCACCAGCGCCCTCGCTACGGTTTCTACGTCGATCATGTCGTCGATGCGGCAGGCGCGGTCTTCCTCCTCGGAGGGCTCGGGCTGTCCGGCTACATGAGTCCGCTCGTCGCGCTGATCCTGCTCGCGGCCTACCTGCTCCTACTGGTTGAGACGTTCCTCGCGACCTACACACTTGGGACGTTCACGATGAGCTACATGAAGATCGGCCCCACGGAACTGCGAATACTGCTTGCCGTCGGCAACCTCGTCCTGCTCGTGCACCCGACTGCCGACGTGTTCGGCCGCGAGTTTCTCTTGTTCGATGTCGGCGGAGTCGTCGCGGCGTGCGGAATGACGGCGACGCTTGTCGCCGCTACGGCGGCTCACACACGCGCGTTGTACGCGGCCGAGCCGCTGCCGGAGTTGTAGTGCAGACCCGCGCCTCGCGTTTCGTCGCGTTCAACACCGTGGCCATGCTCGGCGTGGCCGTGCAGCTGGGATTGGTTGCGCTGCTGACGGAAGTCGCGAAAGTGCACTACATCCCGGCGACCGCGATCGCCGTCGCCGCCGCAGTGCTGCACAACTTTCTGTGGCACCGCCGCTGGACGTGGGCCGATCGGCGCGTGCCTGCGCTCCGGTCGCTGCTGCGATTTGCGCTGACGAACGGCGTCGTGTCGCTGGCTGGGAATCTCGGCGTGATGGCGACGCTCGTGTCCGGCGCGCACGTGCCGCCGGTTCCCGCGAACGTCGTGGCCATCGCGCTCTGCGGACTGCTGAACTTCTGGCTTGGCGATACGTTCGTCTTCGGCGAATAGCCGCCGCGTGACTCGCGTCAGTCCCGCAGGCTGAGTGTACCCGACCGCCCGCTTTTTCCCGGCGAGCCAGTCACGACCGACTCGGCATACGCCGTCATCGCTTGCAGGACGCCGCCGGGACTTTCCCAGTACGAGCCGGCGACCGCGTCGAAACGAATCAGCGTCAGGTTCGGATCGTCAAGTCCCTCGGGAAACCACGTCTTCAACGTCGGCGTGTAAAGCTCCCGCATCTTCGGGCGATCCTGCACGACGGCCGCGGATCCATCGAGCTGCATGTAGCAGCTGTCGCCGTCGTTTTGAAAGAAGAGTGACACGGTTGGATCCGCCGACAGTTCGTGGATCTTCGGGCTGCGATGATCGGCGAAAAACCAGAGCGTGCCGCCGAAGACCGACGGATCGCCTTGCAGCGCAAGCGGCCTCGCATGTGGATGCGTTCGACGCGACAAACCAGTTGCAAAGAACGCAGCGCGGAAATTCGGGAGGAGCTTGCGGACTTTCGCGATAGCGTCGTCGCCGGCGAGGTGTTCGTCCTTCTCGATTCGTTCGCCTGTCGGTAGAGTCATAGTCGGCACCTCATGAACAGAAGTGCAATTCCGCGGCCACCTTCAGATCGTAAGTTTTCTTCGATAACGCCACTCATCGATGTAATTCCACCGCCCGTCGACACTCCGCTCTTCATTGATGAAGGCAAATTCGTCCGGTCCGTCTTTCGTCCAGGCCATACGCCATTCGCATGTCACGCCCAGCATGGTCATCGTCCCGATAAATGCGATTCGATCGCCCTCCCAGCCAGACGATCGCAGGATCCCGTACGAGCCGTTCGTCAGGACGTACATCCACAGCCGGCTCCAGGG